>Ga0065722_100014_pt1 | contig 25755 bp, 28 predicted proteins | sample BansetMetagenome_FD_59109 | JGI IMG/M metagenome (GOLD analysis project Ga0065722, IMG submission 59109) | Bankia setacea gill microbial communities from Puget Sound, Washington, USA - Caecum Enriched | ecosystem: Host-associated > Mollusca > Digestive system > Ceca | place: United States... | reverse complement strand
TAGAGCCGCCTCCTTCAGACACCTTACACGAACACTGTGCGCAGGTTCCGCCGCCACCGCAGGCCGAAGCCAAGAAAATATTATTGGCCGCTAGGGTTTGAAGCAATTTGCCACCGGCGGGAACGGTAATGGTTTTTTCGCCGTTAATTTCGATGTTTACATCACCGGAATTCACCAGCTTTGAGCGAGCGCCGATAATAATAAGTACGAGCGCCAGCACAATTACGGTAAACATAACCACGCCAAGGATGATTTCTATATTCATACTCGTTTTCTTCCTCGTGGGTTAAAGTGATATGCCGCCGAAGGACATGAAGCCCAACGACATCAGACCAACGACAATAAATGTAATACCCAGACCCTCAAGCCCTTTAGGTACATCGCTATATTTCATTTTTTCGCGGATACCTGCCAAAGCGGTAATAGCTAAGGCCCAACCTACGCCAGAGCCTGCACCGTATACAACACTCTCGCTAAAGTTGTAGTCGCGCTCAACCATAAACAATGAGCCACCGAGGATGGCGCAGTTTACGGTTATCAGTGGCAGGAAAACGCCAAGTGCGTTGTAAAGCGCTGGCTACATACTTATCTANGAACATTTCCAGAATTTGAACTAAAGCCGCAATAACGCCGATATAGGTAATCAGGCCAAGGAAGCTCAAGTCCACCTCTGGAAGCCCTGCCCAGGCAAGCGCGCCCTCGGCAAGGAAGTAGGTATAAAGCAAATTATTGACAGGCACCGTAATTATTTGCACAACAACAACCGCAACGCCCAAACCCAAAGCTGCCTCAACCTTCTTGGATACCGCTAGAAAAGTACACATCCCCAAAAAGAATGCCAACGCCATATTTTCAATGAAAATCGAGCGTACGAATAAAGCAATAAGCTCTTCCATTACACGGCCTCCTGTGCGTTTTTGGAGTTAGGGGCAATTTTNAAATCTGCTTGCTCAACCTGTCCTTTCTTATATGCGCGAATAGCCCAAATAAACAAACCGATGAGAAAGAATGCACTCGGTGGCAACAGAAGCATACCNTTGGGCACATACCAACCGCCGTTATTAACCGTTTGCATCAGCTCTACGCCAAACAATGCACCAGCACCAAACACTTCTCTCACCAACGCCAGAGCAATTAGCATTGCGCTATACCCAAGTCCATTCCCAAATCCGTCTAGCGCACTCGCCAACGGTGGATTTTTCATGGCAAAGGCTTCTGCTCGGCCCATTACAATACAGTTGGTAATAATTAATCCAACAAAGACTGAAAGCTGCTTACTGATATCGTAGGCAACAGCTTTTAGCACTTGATCAACCAAGATAACCAGCGAGGCAATGACAATCATCTGCGCAATGATGCGAATATTACTCGGAATATGGTTCCGAATAATCGAAACAAACAAGTTTGAAAAAGTCACAACCGTGGTAAGCGCAATACACATTACCATGGTCACTTTCATACTACTGGTAACGGCCAGCGCAGAACAGATGCCAAGAATCTGCAAACCGATGGGATTGTTGTCCAGAATTGGCTTAAATAAAAGCTCTTTTACTTTCATGGATTATGCCTCCCCCGCTTTCAAATTTTTCAGGAAAGGCCCATAACCATTAGAACCTAACCAGAACTTCATCATGTTATCGACACCCACACTGGTAAGCGTTGCGCCGGACAAGCCGTCAATTTTATGTTCAGCACCAGCTGAACCGGGAGCAACACTACCTTTAATCACAGAAATGGCAACGTCACCATTGCGGCTATAGAGCTTCTTGCCTTGCCACAAACTTTTCCAGCGCGGGTTGTCTACTTCAGCCCCTAACCCTGGCGTTTCTTTGTGGTCGTAATACCCCAAACCAACAACCGTATTCATATCGGACTCAACCGCTAGAAAACCATACAGGGTTCCCCAAAGACCATAACCAGAGACAGGAAGAACAACGGTCTGCAGCCCACTATCGTCGTTAACTAAATACACCTTGGCGTACTTTTCACGGCGTGAAAGGCCGGCAATATCATCTTTCGAACTCAAAACATCAGATAACTGCGGGTCTTTCACGGCTTTACGCTGATCAAAATTCACAGGGTCTATGGCATCGTTAAACATACCGGTTTGTAGGTCTACAATACGTGTTTCTATCAGTTCAAACTGTTCATCAATATTCTTATCTTCATCTAGCAAGCCTGCTGCCAGTAGAATGTTGCGCTTAAAATCTAACTGCTTATTCGCAATTTGAGCAGGTTTAAGTAAAACTGAAGCAGTGGAAACGACTACAGAGCAGACGATACACAGCAACAATGCGACCGTTAAGGTCTTCTTAATCGTATCGTTATTAGCCACGTGCTAACCTCCGCTTGATGTTGGACTGAACAACAAAGTGGTCAATGAGTGGTGCAAACAAGTTAGCAAAAAGTATCGCTAACATCATGCCCTCAGGGAAGGCAGGGTTTACTACTCGAATAGTGATAACCATGAACCCTATCAAACCACCAAACCACCACTTACCGGTGTTAGTCATGGATGCTGACACAGGGTCAGTTGCCATAAAGAACAGACCGAAGGCATACCCCCCTAGCACCATGTGCCACCAAAATGGCATGGCGAACATTGGGTTTGATTCGGCATTACCTAAAGCGTTATAGATTAACGTGGTAACAATGGTGGCAATAAGCACACCCAAAACAATACGAAGTGAGGCAATGCTGGTGAATACGAGCGCGCAACCGCCAACAATAAGCGCCAATGTAGACGTTTCACCAATCGACCCTTGTTGCTGCCCAAAGAAAGCATCCAACCAGGTCATTTGAGAATTCAGTACGTCCATACCTTGCTGAGCAACAACGGATAACGCTGTTGCGCCCGTGTAGCCATCAACCGCAGTCCATACGGCATCACCCGACATAGACGCCGGATATGCAAAGAACAGAAAGGCTCGACCGGTAAGCGCTGGATTAAGGAAGTTTTTACCGGTACCGCCGAACACCTCCTTGCCAAGCACCACACCAAAACTAATACCGAGCGCTGCTTGCCATAATGGTAAGTCCGGAGGACAAGTTAAGGCGAACAGAATTGATGTAACGAAGAAACCTTCGTTAATTTCATGCCCACGCTTAATTGCAAACAGCACCTCCCAAAATCCACCTACAGCAAATGCCACGACGTAGATGGGAAGGAAGAANGCNGCACCGTAAATAAAGTTATCCCAGATGCTGCTTGGGTCATGCCCGGCTAACGCCGCAATAATGACGCCGCGCCAACCTTCAATACCGGTTGCACCCATTTCAGCAAGAATCGTATTGGACTGCCANCCGAGGTTGTACATGCCATAAAACATCGCCGGGAACACACATAACCACACGGTGATCATCACACGCTTGAGGTCTACACCATCGCGAACATGTGCGGTGGTTTTGGTGACATCACTGGGCTGGAATAACATGGTGTCTGCGGCTTCATAAAGCGCNTACCATTTTTCAAGCTTTCCGCCTTTGTGAAAATGCGGTTCGAGACTATCAAGGACATTACGTAAAACCTTCATTTATTAACCCTCCTTCTCGATACGTGTGAGGTTATCGCGAAGAATGGGGCCGTATTCATATTTGCCGGAGCAAACGAACGTACACAAGGCAAGATCCTCTTCATCCAATTCTAAGCAACCCAGTTTTTGGGCCACTTCTGTGTCGCCAACAATCAGCGCACGCAACAACTGCGTGGGCAAAATATCCAATGGCATAACTTTTTCGTAAGAACCCGTGGGCACCATAGCGCGTTCACTACCGTTACACGATGTAGTGAAATCGAACTTCATGCCTTTAAATAGGGCAGAAATATAAATAGGTAAAGCCGAGAAGCGCTTAAAGCCAGGCACCATGAAATGCACAAATGGGCGCTCTCGCCCCTCGAGCAAAACACTCACTTGATTATGGTAACGCCCAAGAAAAGCCGTAGGCCCAAATGCCTTGCGTCCACCGAAAATAGAACCCGATACCAGTCGGTTTTCACCAGCACTTAGCTGCCCGGCAGTAAGCTCTTCGAGATTCGCGCCAACAACGGTGCGCACCAATCGAGCGGTCTCAACCTGTGGCCCGGCCAGAGATATAACACGAGAACTATCAATTTGACCTGTGGTAAATAAGTCACCAATGGCCATCACATCCTGATAGCCCACTGTCCACGCGAAGCGTTCNGCGCTTACCGGCGCCAAAAAATGCATGTGCGTTCCAACATTACCTGCCGGATGAACTCCACCGAAAGTTTCGTATTGGACGGCCGCCGACTCTAGCTTAGGAACATCGGCATTGGGCGCGTGACAAACAAACACTTTACCCTCGGTAAGTCGGCTCAGCACTGCAAGCCCATTCTTAAAGCTCTCGGCACGCTCGTTAATAATAACGGTTGGGTCTGCCGCCAAAGGGTTGGTATCCATAGCGGCGACAAATATAGCCGCCGGCAAATCATCTATAGCGGGTACCTTACTGTAAGGACGGGTACGGATAGCCGTCCAAAGCCCCGATGCAACCAAGTTACTAACAACCTTATCGCGCTCAAGAGATATAAGGTCCGCTTGGCCAAAGCTTGCAAAACTTTCGGCGTCGTCCCCTTCAACATCTATAACAACGGACTGCAGAACACGCTGATACCCCCGGTTTATCGCAGAGACAGTGCCAGAGGCTGGAGCTGTATAGCGAACGCCTTGCGTCTTCTTATCGGTAAACAGGAGTTGCCCTTTCTTAACTTTATCGCCCACCTGCGCCGCCATTGTCGGTTTCATACCGTGGTAGTCGAAACCAATAACAGCGACTGAGCGAATCGAAGGGCCATCTTCTATGGATTGCCGGGGAGCCCCGGTTATAGGTAAATCCAATCCTCGACGGATCTTGATCATACGTCTAAGCCTAAAGTTTATACATTTAGAGTGAGTGGTTTTTAAAAAACGTGNGCATCCCCGCCAGACCCTTNACCGGCGAGGAAGTATCAATTCGAATATTTACATGCCAACTTTCTGAAGCGCCACCTAGCATTTGCTTTCCAATTTTCAGCGGCGTACCCATCTAGAATAGATCAAACTGGCGAATTTTTAAGCCTAACNTGGGCTCATTGCCTAAATATGCACCAACATCNAGACAGACATTGAAAAACCGCGCCAATTATAAGGACGGGGCCCCATCAACGCTAGCCAATATATGAAAAAATGATGTAATAACCCCTTGTTTTCGCAACACAAATTGGTCATACATGTGGTTTAAACATAAAGCGCTGTCGTTCACAGAGGAAACCGATCCGATTTGCACCCAACGCCTACCATTCTTTAGAATCCTGTTCCCCATTAGTCGTTCACCGAGATAGCGGATATATCCCCAAATGAGCATCAACAATACCCTCCTTCCTGAGCTCCCTACTCAATGCGGTGACCGCCGTAATTGGACGAACCTCGTAAACAACAGCGGAAGTGCTTTAACCGTAGCTCAAGCTGTGATCAATTCCGGCAAAAATACGCTAGTTATCGCGCCCGATATGGCAACCGCCGAAATTTACCGCCGCGACATCGCCTGCTTTTTGAAGGGCCGAGCCGACGAAAATTTCAAGGTAATGCTTTTCAACGATTGGGAAACCCTGCCCTACGATAGCTTTTCGCCACATCAGGATATTATTTCTGAACGTATGCGTTGCCTCTACCACATGCATGCGTCTGAACAATGCGTGGTGATTGTTGCCGCCACGACTCTTATGCAACGCCTACCACCAGCAGATTTCATTCTCAGTAAAAGTCTGATACTGAAAGTAGACGACAAACTAGACAGAGATAGTTTTAGGACGCAGTTGGTGAACGCAGGCTATAACGCCGTAGACATGGTGTACCAGCACGGGGAATTTGCTGTTCGCGGCTCACTTATTGATGTTTACCCCATGGGCAGCCGCTCCAGCTATCGCATTGAGCTTTTTGACAATACGGTTGATTCACTGCGCGAGTTTGATCCTGAATCCCAGAGAACCATTCAAAAAGTACAACAAATCGAACTGTTGCCCGGTAAAGAGTTTCCGTTCGACAAGAACGGGATAAATGCTTTTCGCTGCCGCTGGCACGAGCAGTTTAATGTGGACCACCAGCAGTGCATGGTATACCAGGATATTTCCGCCGGGCTGTCGCCTGCAGGAGTGGAATATTATCTGCCACTGTTCTTCGAGAGCACCTCCTCACTATTCGACTACCTTCCTGAAAACAAAGAACAAACACTTGTCTTTGTTCACGAAGGCGTACCCTCATCCATTGAGCGCTATTGGCGAGACATTGAACAGCGCTATGAAAGCCGCTGTGGCGACCGGTACAGACCCATTTTGCCCACCCATACNGCCTTTCACACCATCGACCAAATCTATTCGGCGCTAAAAGGGTTTCCACGGGTCACACTACACACCGGGGATCAAAACCAACAAAGCGGCTCCAGCGTAATAGCTTTTACGGTGACCCCCGAGCTGTCTATAGATCACAAGGCAAATAATCCTCTGCACCGGCTGGAAAACTTCCTACTGGAAACCAGTAAGCGCGTCCTCTTTTGTGCCGAGTCATCCGGCCGCAAGGAAACACTAAAAGAACAGCTGCAAAAAATTGGCGTCGAGCCCAAAGAAATATCAGATGTAAGCCTATTCTTCGACAGCAACGATGATATCGCTATCACCATTGCGGACATCGATGGCAGTGTAAATTGCACTGAATCGGGTTTTATTCTGGTCTCNGAACAGCAGCTTTTTGGTAATCGTGTTTCACAAAAACGTCGCAGAACACAAGCCACCGACGATGCTGACAGCATTATAAAAAACCTGACTGAGCTCAAGCTGGATGCACCCGTTGTACACATAGAACACGGCGTTGGGCGCTACAAAGGCTTGCAAACCATTGAACATGGGGGCCAGGCCGATGAGTTTCTCGTTTTAAACTACGCAGACGAAACAAAGCTCTATGTACCTGTGGCCAACCTACACCTCATTAGCCGCTACAGCGGAGCAGACGAAAGCCACGCGCCCCTACATAAATTAGGCAGCGAAACTTGGTCCAAAGCCAAGCGTAAAGCAGCGGAAAAAGTCCGGGACGTTGCTGCAGAACTGTTGAACATCTACGCCAAGCGCAAAGCCAGAGAAGGGTTCGCTTACACTAACCCCAAAGATNCTTACCAACAATTCAGCGCAGGCTTTCCATTCGAAGAGACGCCAGACCAACAAACAGCTATTTTGGCTGTCCGCGACGACATGCTTTCCTCACAACCAATGGATCGCCTTGTCTGTGGTGACGTTGGCTTCGGTAAAACGGAAGTTGCCATGCGCGCCGCNTTTATTGCTGCACAAAACAGTAAACAAGTCGCCGTACTGGTACCTACAACGCTTCTCGCCCAACAACACTTTGAAAACTTTAAAGACAGGTTTGCCGACTGGCCCGTTAATGTAGAAGTAGTGTCTAGATTTCGAACAGCCAAAGACCTAGAGGCCGTACAAAAGAAGGTAGAAGCCGGGCAAGTGGACATCGTTATCGGTACACACAAGCTTATCCAGGGAAATATTAAATACCATAATCTCGGCCTGGTCATCATCGATGAAGAGCACCGATTCGGTGTTCGCCAGAAAGAGGCTCTGAAAGCACTGCGCACTAATGTTGATATTCTNACCCTCACCGCAACACCCATTCCACGAACACTGAACATGTCCATGAGTGGTATTCGCGATTTATCGATAATCGCGACACCGCCAGCTAAACGGCTCTCGGTTAAAACGTTTATCCGTCAAAGCGACGACAACCTCGTTAAAGAAGCGGTACTCCGAGAAATATTACGCGGCGGCCAAGTCTATTTTCTACACAACGAAGTCAGCTCAATAGAAAAACGCGCAGCAGAGCTACAAGCGCTAGTACCCGAAGCCCGTATCGGTATTGGCCACGGACAAATGCGCGAACGTGAACTGGAAGCCGTAATGTCGGATTTTTACCACAAACGCTTCAATATTCTTGTGTGTACCACCATTATTGAAACGGGTATTGATGTACCTACAGCCAACACCATTGTTATTGAGCGTGCCGACAAATTCGGGCTAGCCCAGCTTCACCAGTTACGCGGGCGGGTTGGCCGGTCGCACCATCAAGCCTATGCTTACATGTTAACCCCCCACAAAAAAGCGATGACCGTCGACGCTTTAAAACGACTCGAGGCCATTTCAGAAGCCCAGGACCTTGGTGCTGGCTTTACCCTAGCGTCACACGACCTCGAAATTCGCGGTGCCGGAGAACTGCTGGGAGATGAACAAAGCGGGCAAATGCATGCAATAGGCTTCTCGCTCTACATGGACATGCTGGATCGGGCTGTTAAAGCCATACAGGAAGGTAAAACCGTAGACTTGGAGCTACCAGAGCAAGCTGCCGTAGAGATAAACCTAAGAATTCCCGCGCTGATCCCGGACGACTACCTACCCGATGTGCATACGCGGCTCACGCTATACAAACGCTTAGCTTCGGTAAAAACAGACGATGACCTCAATGATTTACAGGTAGAAATGATAGACCGCTTCGGCCTCCTGCCAGACCCTATCAAAAATTTGGTTCAGCAAACCCGTATTCGACTCCAGGCAGAAACCATGGGCATCAGTAAAGTTGAAGCCAGTAAAGTGGGTGGACGGATTGAATTTGCGAGCCAAACCAGCGTCGAACCCCTTACAATTGTTAAACTTGTCCAGAAACAACCACAACGTTACCGACTTGAAGGTGCAAACCAACTAAAATTCAGTTTTGAAATGGAAAGCGCCCAAGAGCGTTTACATCAAGTCAATCATGTACTTCAGCAACTTAAACAGGCCAGCTGATGAAAAACACCGACAGTAAAATAGAACTCCTGCCCATCCAAATAAAACGCTCTTTAATGAGCGCGCTTGCTTTTGCAGCATTGACCACCACGGGCATCAGTAAAACCGTTGCGCAAGATTTGTTAGACGTACCGCTCTATGAAGACTGGTATCAAGTTGAAATGGTTATTTTTAAGCGTGCCGACAACGCCAGTGAGAGCTTGCGTGAAAATTGGCCAAAAAACCTCGCCTTGGCGTTTCCACCGAATGTTCAACACCTTTTTCAGGCTAATAAAGAAGGTACTACCGAAGCAGACGCTATTGTAGAAAGCTCCACCGAAACTCATACACTTGCTACTGAAGATGCCACTAGCGACGNAATACGACCAAGCAGTAATGCCCACACACCTTTCGAACTACTGAGCGAAGAAGGCTACATCATCAAAAATGCCGCCAGAGCACTGAAGCGGGAATCGGGCGTTGCCGTACTTTTTCACGAGAGCTGGTTACAACCAATGAAATCGCTCAAGGATGCACCGGCGCTAGTCATTCGCGGGGGAGACACTTTCGGCGAACATCGTGAACTTGAGGGTACCGTTACACTCAGTTTAAGCCGCTACCTTCATATCCACACAGATCTTTGGCTAACTCAATTCGTAGCCAATTATGGACAACAGAGCGAGCACTGGCCCGAACTGCCAGCGCCCCCCACAGCCATTGAAACCACAGNCTCAAACGCGACTGAAACGCCCGCTTTCGACGAANCGATCGAACTTACCGATAACAACGAAACATTGGTNATTGATTTAGCTGGGCAAGACTCTTTTACAACAGGCAATAGCAGCCACAACCTAGACACTGGCCTGAACAACTTTACCAGCCTCGCAGACGAACCGTTTTTAATTAAAGAAATTATTTCGCTTAATCAGAAGCGCAGAATGCGCAGCGAAGAATTGCACTACATAGANCACCCCAGAATGGGGATNTTGATAAAAATTATCCGCTTCACGACCGAACCGAAATTGCAGGAGCAGTAAGACACAAGCACGCTTCAGTCTACGACAAGCTGAGCCCGCAAATCACCTNTAAAACGCATTGATTAAAAAGCGCATTACCTGGAAAATGCGTGAGCTACACACCGCTACAGATTCTCAGTATTACACCGAAAATCTGTAGCGGTTGTAGAAATCATAAAAGAATTTAAAAGGCCTTTAAAGGCAAGCAACATCCTCTGCCTGCAGCCCTTTATCGCCAGTTTGGAGCTCAAATTCTACTTTTTGCCCCTCACTGAGAGAGCGATATCCATCTCCCCGAATATTACGATAGTGTACAAAAATATCTTCTGTTTCTTCGCCACGCGTTATGAAGCCGTAACCACGTGCATTATTGAACCACTTGACAGTGCCGAGTTCTCTATCAGCCATGTCCACACCTCTTAAGTCTGCTTTTTTATTATGTTAACCAATGATAAATCCCCAGCCCAAATATACAGGACCGACAGTGCACTGGAANTAACAACATCAGACCATCATTATTATTCCATACCACGGTATGGGTTATGTGTGGTCAATTTATTCCGACTGCAGCACCAAAAAGGATCATAGGACATTAAGGTAAAATCTAATTAATGTCTAGACCAAAGTAAGGGCCGAAATGAGGGCTGTTCGAACTTTTGTGATTTTCTCCTCTAAAACGGCTTTCATATCATCCACGGATAATGGTGCCACCTGAGAATCGTTCTCTTCAGCGGTGTTTTTCGTGCTACAAATTCCTGCGGCCCAATTACACACAACGCATATAGAAAGATAACTTATATTTTTTTCACGCGCTAAAACAGCTTCTGGCATCATTGTCATTCCAACCAGATCACAACCATCGCGCTGAAGCTTCTGAATTTCTGCTGCGGTTTCTAATCGTGGCCCCTGCATGCAACCATACACACCATTATTAATTACCTTTAAGCCCTCCCGCCCCAAACAATCAAACATTTGTTTGCGAAAACNGCTCTGTAAAGGGTAGGAGAAATCGACGTGACACATTTCATCTTCAAACTCATCGAAAAAAGTGCCCTCTCGCCCCCAGGTGTAATCCACTATCTGGTCCGGTAACACAATATTACCAGGTGCACACGCATCACTAATGCCACCGACAGCATTAACGGCAATAATCGAATCCACCCCTAACGCGGCCAGCGCGTCAATATTGGCTCGGTAATTNATTTTGTGCGGAGGACAATGATGAGCGGAGCCGTGTCGGGGCATAAAAAAAACACTGCGACCTGTTAAAACTGCACGGCGTAATTCAATGGGAGTATCACTAAAACGGGTCATTTGGCTCACCGATTCATTACGCCCCAACTCAGGGAACTCATAAAAACCGGAACCACCGATTACAGCAATTTTTTTCATGTTCACNATACTCAACCGCACTTACTTTTTTAAAACAAATATTCCCGGCGCGTTTCGGTAATTACCAGCGAAATCCATTCCCATGCCCACCACAAATTTATCCGGTATACTTAGCGCATAAAAATCTGGCTTAGCTTTGCACGCTTTACCCTCACTCTCTTNCAATTGCTTCCAGGCAAGTACAACGCTCTCTACAGAGTTGGCCCCCTGATCAACACACCAAGCTTTAACCTCCTCTAGNGTAATACCTTGATCAAAAATATCATCAAGGAGNAGAACGCTTGCTCCNACTAAAGAAGCTCTAGGCTTAGAATGCCAACGTAAATCACGACCGGTTTCATGCTCCCTGTAGCGTGATACACCAACGGAATCGAGCTGTAGAGCAAAAGATAATTTCGGCAATAACATTCCAGCAAAAACGATGCCGCCATTTAATAACGTTAGCGCGACAATTTTTTCACCACTGAAATTTTCAAAATGTTTATTTAGCACATCCGACAATACCTCTATNGCCGCTACCGACTGNTCATAAGAATATAATGTGTCCGCTTGGGCCAACAAACTATCCATAACTAGTCAGCCACCATGCCGCCGGTTTCAGGGCCAAGCGCCTGAACATTCACNGGCTCAGGAATATGTAGCGTAGTGGTAGGAAAGGCACACTCTGCTCCATGAGATTCGACAATACCGACAACTTTTAACAGTACATCCTGCTTTATTTGATGGAACTTCACCCAGTCAGTCGTATGCGTGTAACAGTAAACAAAGAAATTCAATGAACTGGAGGCAAATGAATTAAAATTCACAATAATCGTAGAATCCGTAGCCACCGCCTCATGGGCAAGCAGCATGCTTTTAACCTCACTCACAATATCACCCATTTTTGACACATCACTGTAGCGTATACCGACGGTTTCATAGATGCGACGATTGGACATTCTCGATGGGTTCTCGACCGATATCTGGGTAAAAGTTGCATTAGGTACGTAAAGCGGTCGTTTTTCAAACGTTCGGATACGCGTTAAACGCCAACCTATATCTTCCACTGTGCCCTCAATGTCCTTGTCGGGCGAACGAACCCAATCACCAACGGCAAATGGGCGATCCAGATAAATCATCAANCCGCCAAAAAAATTGGCTAACAAATCTTTTGCGGCAAAACCAACCGCTATACCACCTATACCACCAAATGCCAAAACACCAGAGACACTATACCCAAGCCCCTGAAGAGCAACCAATAAAGAGGTAATAATAACCGACACGCGCAAAAGCTTGCCCAGTGCCATAGCCGTAGTACGATCCATTGGCTTATGACTATAATCGGGATCCATCAAATTTGATTCTGCTTGCTTGATAAAACCCGTCAAAAACCACGCAACAATAAAAACGATGCCTATGTGGCGCACATTGTCGACCGAATCTAGGATCAAATGACGACGAAGCTGTACTGGCCATATCGGCGGCAGTGGTTATACCTACCCCCCAAACCAACCACTTTGCCGGCCGCTGTAACGAGCGAATCAACGCATCATCCCAAACAGTTTTTGTCTGTAGCGATTTAGCCTCCAGCTTTTGTAAAAACCGACCAAGAATAGCTGCAACCAATAAAGTAACTAGAACAACAACAAACATGTCGACGACCCAAAGGTTTTCTTTGCCGACACCCGCTACATACAAACGATTAATTTTTTCAAACAGTGCATCCATAACAAACTCGTTTTACAAATTTTGAAGAATTTCTCGAGCACCATTCCAGCGCTCAGATTGACGTAAAGCTCCCCATTCCTGGGTAACATTTGCAGACATCGATTCCAACCGAGAGGCAGGAACCTTATCTAAGCTGGTCGACAAGGTATGCAACACCTCTAAAACACCGTCGCGATTATTGCACACTAATATTGCATCACACCCTGCAGACAGCGCCGCCAGTGCACGTGAACCATAACCTCCAGCGCCGGTGGCACCTTCCATAGATAAATCATCACTAAAAACAACACCTTTAAATTGGAGTTCTTGTCGCAGATATTGACGTATCCACCACGAAGAAAAACCAACCGGCTCGGCATCGATTGCAGGAAAAAGTATATGCGCAGGCATAAGGGCATCGAGTTCGGCTCCAAGCGCCTTAAAGGGTACAATATCGCGAGACTCCAAAGCCTTAAGTTCGCGTGAATCCACCGGCAGCTCCAGATGGCTATCCGCTCTAACACCACCATGACCGGGAAAATGTTTTCCCGTATTTGCCATCCCGGCTTCTTTCATTCCAGCCATGAATGCCCTTGCAACCTGTACCACAACGTTTGGGCTAACGCCAAAACTGCGATCACCGATAATATCGCTAAGACTCTCATCCACGTCCAAAACAGGTGCAAAACTAATATCCAAACCACTCGCAATTAGCTCCGCTGCCATTAGCCACCCGGCTTCTCGGGCGCAGCGCAAACCTTCAGCGGCATCAATCAAAAATCGATTACCTACCGACTGCATAGTTGGAATACGGGTAAAACCCTCGCGAAAGCGCTGAACTCGCCCCCCTTCATGATCCACAGCAATTATTAAATTGGCATTAATCGCTTTTATCGCAGATGTCAGCGCCTGCAATTGAATAACAGAAGAATAATTACGCGTAAACAATATAACGCCGCCAACCCAAGGGTTGGAAAGTAATTCCTTATCCGAATCATCGAGGAATGTCCCCGCAATATCGATCACAACGGGGCCAAGAGTAGTTTCAGTAAACATTTTAACCTTTGCTGCTGGGGGCCTTTAAAATGGCGGCTAGCGATGGGATCATTGAATTAAGAACATCTTCCAAGCCACTGTCTTGACCATAATCGCTATTCAAAATAGCCCTGAGTGACTCATAACTTGAAAGGGTGAATATAACCGCACCGAGCATGTAATTCAGCCGCCAGTAAAAATCAACAGGCGTCAAACCTGAAACAGACGCTTGTAATAATCCTGAACAGCGGGCGTAAGTTTCTCCAAAGTTTGCGACAAGATGCTTACGCAAATGCTCCTGTGATTGTGTATACGCCAAACTTAGCAGCCTCATAATACGTTGAACCCCAACGCCCGTTTCGGCTGGCGTTTTAAGCAATGCATTCGACACACAAATCAGAACCTGCTCAACAGTCGGAGTACCACCGGCGGTATCGGCCTCTAGCTTTGTAATTTCTGAATCCAACATTTTGCAAAAAGGCCCTAAAATGCTGGTAAAAACCGCCTGAATAAGCTCTTTCTTCGAACCAAAATGATAATTGACTGCCGCCAGGTTGACTTCAGCCATCCCTGTAATGGTGCGCAGAGAGGTTTCTGCGAACCCTCGCTCTGCAAACAGAATACCTGCTGCATGAAGAATTTTTTCCCCAGTTTCGCCTTGAGCCATTGTTTGAATCCTCCGCTGAATCTTAGTAATGAGGGCTGGATCGCAGGCAATTTTGCTTGCTTCCAAAAAATCGGATGGGTTTGAATAGATTATTTTAGTATTTACGGCACGGTCTCTATAGCAGCAAATTTTATAAACACTAGGGCCCGCTTAACATTTCCCCAAAAAAAACGCCAAAAAATCAATCTGTTACAACACTATCCTCATCATACCCCTAACCCTTTAAATTTTCACCCTAGTAAAACCCAACACCGTGCGAATCATGCGGGAAGGTGTTAGTTTTAAAGTAGCAATAACGGAGTTTACACATGGCCAAGATATTCCCAACCGTAGGCAACTGGTACCAAGACACCTCAAGCATGCAGGTTTTCGAAATTGTTGCCGTAGACGAACACAACAGCACAATTGAAGTACAGTATGCCGATGGCGATATTGACGAGTTTGAAATTGAATCCTGGGGGCAACTACACATAGTNACAGCTGCAGCACCGGAAGATGCGAATGCGGGTTATGGNGCGTCTTACTCAGACCCTTGGGAAGACAGCCCAAATCATATCAACAACAGCTACAGCAATCCTCTAGAGCTTATCGAACCGGAACCTTTCTCAGGTTTCGATGATTTTATGTNATTAACTGATATAGCGCAGCCAAGTAACCAAGCGCGCACCCCGCAGATGGGTACCGCTATGCAAAACATTAGCTCCAACCACAATCACCGCCCCGTTGCGGTTCATCGGCCTGTTATTTCAGGCTGAAATCACCTTTACTTTTCAGCACCTTCTTTTTTCGAATCGTCGAAAATGGGTCCTCCTCAGCTGGCTTCGCCTCCTCCTTGTGCTCCTCCACAGAAACCGAGCCCTGTTGACCGTGCTTTTTTTTGGCCTGTAAAAAAGGGAAGTTAATCAAGTAGTAAATACCTGTGCCTAAAAACAGAACAGCCCACTTCACTAGAAATGCCCATGCCAGAGCACCCTCTTTTTCCACCGCCTGCGCGTAAACAAAATAATCGTCGTGCACCAGCGAAACGACAAAATAAAACACAAACAGAGAGAGCGTAGAAATAATTGCCCGCCGGTAACGCTTGAAAAAAACCGTGGCAACAAAGGATTTTGCGAGAAACCTAAACATAGAAATTTATGACCAAAAGGACAACCCCAAAGCGGCAAGAAGTACAATAATCGACCGATCTTTCAGTTCACTCTTCAACTTGTCCTCCTCCTCTTTAACAATAGTTTCTAATATTTCAGGGGCGTAATCGTCTGGTGTTTTCCCATGTAAGTATATGCGTGTTTTGGCGCGCGCTATCGCTTTTTCCCTGATACGAATATCAACCCTCTCTTTTAACCTAGCAAGCTTCCCTTTTACACCAAGGGTGATATTAGGAAACCTAGATTTTTTTAATTCAGACATTGCTTACTCCATACAAGGAGCTTAAGTTTAACAGACACATCCACAACACCACCAACCTGAGCCTTACCTTGGCTGGATTAGCGTTAAAAGGTTGCATGCTGGACAATACTGTATATAATCCCACATACTGTACATGCAAACAGACCCTANTACGTCACATCAACATCAATTTTGGTTCGCGCACCAAATTGGGGGAAAAATGATCAAACTTACCGCTAGGCAACAACAGATTCTAGAACTCATCAAAGAACACATTCAGGACACGGGTTACCCGCCTACAAGAGCTGAAATCGCAGAAATACTGGGCTTCAAGTCTGCCAACGCTGCTGAAGAACACCTAAAGGCACTTGCCCGCAAAGGCGCAATCGAAATGATCGCAGGTGCTTCTCGCGGAATNCGCCTGCCCGACACACAGTCAGGCTTGCCGCTTATAGGTCGTGTAGCAGCCGGTAGCCCCATCCTCGCTGAAGAGCATATCGAAGACTATTGCGACATTCCCCACAGCTTTTTCACTCCACGTGCTGACTTCCTACTTACCGTTCACGGTATGAGCATGAAGGATGTCGGTATTCTCGATGGCGACCTGCTGGCGGTGCATAAAACAGATCAGGCTAGAAACGGTGATATTGTTATCGCCCGCATTGAAGACGAGGTAACCGTTAAACGCTTTAAGCGTGAACGCAATCGCGCAACAGTAGAACTTTGGCCCGAGAACCCCGACTTTAACGTTATCGAAGTTGATCTTCGCGATGAAAACTTCTCGATTGAAGGTTTAAGTGTCGGCGTAATTCGCCGTAGCTAAAAGGTAGGACATTATGGCAAATCCAGTAGNGAAAAACGCCCACCCGGTTAGCCCGGCAACGCAACCGCAGCCAACCAGAAAAAAAGTCCTCTGGCCTGACTGAAATTGTGCTCCCTGTTAGCGGAAGCGATTTTATCGGTAATTTTGAAATGGTTTTGCCGATGCTTGCACACTTGAGCCATCAAACACAAAATCGATGGCTCACTTGGATTACCACAACTGAAATCAGCAAAGCTGACCTTTCCACCTACGGATTCCAATTACAAAACGTGCAAGTCGTTCGCGTTAACCAGAAAGACGTGAGTTGGGTGCTATGGGAAGCTTTATCCAATGGCACCAGCTCTACCGTGGTGGCCAACGTTGAACACCTATCTAAATTGGATTTTGATAATTTCGATTCGGCTTGTCGCCAGGGAAATTGCCGAGGCTTGATATTTCGATCGCGTCATTAAATCTCAGAATCACTCAAAAAAGTGCAGCCATAACAGCGATTAGTATGCGAGATTTAATACGGGGCGGGGCTTGGCGGGGCTTAATAGCGGCTGTAATCTTAGTGAAGCGTATTATCTAAAGGGGTTTCTTGCTCTTGCCCATGACCCTCTTCAACTACCTCTTCCTGAATATCGCTTGCAGCTTCAAGGCCAGCTTCTATCATGGCTTTTGCCACATCAAATTTTGCTTCATTCAAAAAGTAAAGTGACTCTTCGGAAAACTTAATTAGCACCAAAGGCTCTGAGCCCTCGGCATCTGCACGCTGCAATGCGATATCGCCATTTTCCAATTCTACAATTTCATACAATGTCGACATGCGATCCACTAACTCTATCTGCCGGTTAATTCGTTTACTGGCACGCATTATACCACTAGAGCAAAGGCTTAAGTATCGCGTTTATTGCTCGATCGATAGATCTCTGTGGCGAGTCACAATTTGCTGAAAGGACTCAAGAATTTGGCCAAGTATGCGAACATCCACTGAATCCCAGCCTATTGGCCGTTGCTCGGCAGTGCTTGCAATGAGGCCGTTGCCACCAATTCTATCACCAGCCTGGGCAAGCCCAGATTCAGCCAAAGGCACTTCAGTGCAGGAATTGGCAAGGCTTAACAAATCGTTCAACCAGGAACCCGCATCACCTAAATACAACCTCAGTTCCTGCAGTCGAAAATCGACCGTTGTATCGAGAGCCGCCAGCCGTTGAGCGAAACCACCTCCTGAGCCTGAAGACCGTGGAGTAATCTCTGAAAGGTAGCAATCCAGCGCACATGACAACTGGAGGACGGCCGCCTGCATGCAGCTCTGCCGACTGAGGGCGCTAGGCCCCTGCTCGGCGACATCTAACTGCCAGCGGGAAAATACCAGCTGCCTGTCCACACTCCTTCGATAATCTTCTGCAGACATCAAGCAGCCACTTTATTTTTTGGCTTTCTTAACGGCTGCTTTGCGCTTTGGCGCGACCTTCTTCTTCGCCGCTGCTTTTGCCGTTACAACCCACTTACCGTTTTCATAAAACGCTTTCCAGCCCGACGCTTTGCCATCAACTTCAGACTGAACATACTGCTCTTTAGTTTTACGACTATAGCGTACGAGAGTGTCGACACCATTGTCGTCTTGCGCTGGGGCAGAAAAGAGAAAATCGTATTTAGGGTCNATCTCTTCTTTATGAGGGAGTAACTCCTTAATAAACGGCGCCCGNGTTTCCCGATTCTTAGGGAATTGGCTTGCNGCCAGAAATAANCCACTAGCNCCATCGCGNAGCACGTAATGATCTTCGACCTTCTCGCAAATCAGTTCGGGCATATCCACCGGGTCCATTTTAGGGGGGGCAGCCTCACCACTNCTCAACAATTTACGCGTATTTTTACATTCGTCGCTGGTACAACCAAAATATTTACCAAAACGACCAGACTTGAGCTGCATATCGCTAGCACACTTATCACACTCAATTACCGGGCCATCGTACCCGCGAATTTTGAACGTCCCCAGCTCAACATCATAACCATCACAATCTGGATTACGACCACAGATATGCAATTTTCGCGTTTCATCCAGTAGATAGCTGTCCATCGCGGTATTACAGGTTTTACAACGGTGCTTCTGCCGCAACTGGCGAGATTCGGCTTCTTCGTCGTCGTCGACGTTAACGGCTTCATCACCCGAAACAAGGTTCATTGTATTTTTACAGCGCTCTTTCGGTGGCAACGCATAACCGGAACAACCCAAGAATACACCCGTACTACCGGTACGAATTTGCATTTTACGACCGCAATTTGAGCAGTCGATATCGGTTTCAACGGGCTCATTTCGGCGCATACCATCTTCGCCATTTTGAGCCTGCTCAAGCTTAACCGTAAAATCGCTGTAGAACTCATTGAGTAACTCCAGCCAGTCTTTTCGCCCGTCGGCCACACCGTCGAGAGACTGCTCCATATTCGCGGTAAAGCTGTAGTCCATCAGGTCGCTAAAGCTTTCTACTAGTCGCTCGGTAACAATGTCGCCCATTTTATTGGCGTAAAATCGACGATTTTCCACATGCACATAGCCACGATCCTGGATCGTGGAAATAATGGCCGCATAGGTCGAGGGGCGCCCTATTCCGCGCTTTTCCAACTCTTTAACCAAGCTAGCTTCGGTATATCGNGCGGAAGGTTTGGTGAAATGTTGAGTAGGAAGCAACTGGTGAAGGTTGAGCGTTTCACCCACTTTCACATCGGGAAGTATTGCATCCTCCTCTTTTTTGACGGTAGGCGGTATGACTCTCATGAAGCCATCAAAGCGAATAACGCGTCCACGCGCGCGCAACTCGTAATCACCCGACGTTACTACCAGCGAACTGGAGGTGAATTCAGCGGGTGTCATCTGGCAGGCAACAAATTGATTCCAGATTAGCGTGTAAAGGCGTTCAGCATCCCGCTCCATACCTTTTAACTGAACAGGTCGTAACGTGACATCAGACGGCCGGATAGCTTCGTGAGCTTCCTGAGCGCCATCCTTACTGGAGTAAACGTTGGGGCTCTCCGGCAGATACTTATCGCCNTACTCCTGCTGCACGAAGTCTCTACAGGCCTCTACGGCGTCCTTACTTAGATTGGTGGAGTCTGTACGCATGTAGGTGATGTAGCCCGCCTCGTATAAACGCTGGGCCATCATCATGGTTTTTTTCACCCCTATAGCCAAGACGGGTAGACGCCGCCTGCTGAAGGGTGGAGGTAATGAATGGCGCACTGGGCTTGGATTTAGTTGGCTTATCTTCACGCTCGGTTACCGAATAACCGGTTTCTCCAAGAGCCGCTGTTGCCGTCATTGCCTGTTGTTCGCTTACCGGCTTGAAGGCGCTCCCTTGAAATTTTCTGACCTCGTATTTGGCTCGTTCGCCCTTGGCTGTGTCTAGCTCAGCTTTAATCTCCCAGTATTCCTCTGGGATAAATGCACGAATTTCACCCTCACGCTCGCTCACCAATCGAACGGCTACAGACTGAACTCGCCCGGCGGAAAGCCCACGCGCAATTTTTTCCCACAGTAGCGGCGAGACCATATAGCCCACCACCCGGTCGAGAAAGCGGCGAGCTTGCTGTGCATTCACGCGCGCAATATCGAGGCGCCCAGGCTCTTTGAAGGCCTCTTGAATAGCGGACTTAGTGATTTCGTTGAAGACTACACGACGGTATCGGTCGGAGTCGCCGCCAATGGCTTCACGCAGGTGCCAGGCAATGGCTTCTCCCTCACGATCCAAATCCGTCGCCAGATATATTTGATCTGCCTCTTCGGCCAATTTGCGTAACTCGGCAACAACTTTTTCTTTGCCAGGCAAAATTTCGTAATGCGCCTGCCATTCGTTATCTGGATCTACGCCCATGCGTTTGACCAGCTGCTCCCGCGACTTTGTTCTTTTTGTGTATCGCTTTTTCTTCCGGCGACATTTTTCGAGTGAGAGCCGCCTGCTTCGCTCTAGCTTTCGCATCGACCGGTGTTTTGGAAGACCCGCTCGTGGGCAAATCCCGAATATGCCCAACACTCGACTTAACTACATACTGGTTTCCCAGATATTTGTTAATCGTTTTCGCCTTTGCAGGTGACTCCACAATAACAAGCGATTTCCCCATGAGACCCTTCTTTTTAAGTTGGTGTGAATGCTGGCGCCAAAACCGCCTCTGCCAATCATTTCAAGTCGTTCCCGACCCAGAATGAGATTGACCCTCTTTTGCTGTGATTGCGCCACTGGTACCGATCAAAATATGTGCAGTGCGGCACCATAAACATATAAAGGTGCGCATATATAAGTCTTCGTTTTAATTCGGTCAAGCACCGAATGGAATACACTTGTAGAGATACATAAGATCGAACGGGTAAATAGTNGGGTGAGAGGTTAGGTAAAGCTTACCCTGTATGTGATTGTTAAATAAAGCTTTATTGCTCACAAATACAAACAATACTGCCCTTCAACAGTAGCAATGAAACCATACAGACGCCAAAAATTGACTAAAATAAATTTTAGACGCAGTTAACTTTTTCTCTACTGGTTCAAACCATAAGCATGTCTACTCTCACTTTGCTCGTCGGATGTCTCGCTCTCGCTTTTCTTTCGCTCATTATCGTTAGCGCTGCGAACCAGCGCCAAACCCGATCAAGGTTAATAAACCGAAAAGTACACCAAATGAAGAGAAGAATTGATGAGCTTGAAGAGCTAGCAGCAACGGTAGACACGCTTACAGAATCGCCCAGCATAGCAGAGCATATAAACGATGAAGCCATCGAAATGATCGGTGCAATGATGCGTCTTGAACCCAACAGTCAAACGCTGTCTGTCACCCTTCAAAACGCTGAGCAACTTGCCGACACCTACCGTAATCACTCTCGTCCCCGGGAAATTTACTCGTTTACAGCGCAGCGATGCAGGTATAGCGCGCACCCTATACTATGCTCAATGATACTGGGCGGATTCTGCGTAAACGACAGGCCGCAGGTAAGCTTGATATTGCCCAAATGGAATCTCTGATACTCGAATTAAGCTGGACTCANATNATGGTTTGGTGTCGTCAGCAACGTTGCCCAAGGGCATCAGTCGCTAAACCGAGGAGATGTACTTAAGGCGTACGCTTTTTACAAAAAAGCGCAGCAAGTTGCGATGCAGTCGAGCAACAGCGACGACAAAAGGCAAGAACTTATAAAAGAGCTGTCTGATATGTTATCGAATAAACGTAAAGCGCTCTCACCAAGCCTAATGCCAGAAGCAGAATTTAACCCAACTAAAGACACCGAATCACTGCCGCAAAATCTTCCGATTAATCAGCAGTTTGGGNCGTAGAAACACTTTGCTCGTAAAGCCAATAAAGTTGTGACTCCATGAATGCTAGGCAAGCGCTAGCTGAGTCCTCCCAGCGCGCCTCGCGCTGCCAACAGGCTTCTGTCCAATAGAGAACGACACTGTGAGGCGTTACCTCTACCGCTCGTATCGGTGCTGGCAACGAGGGTAGCCATTCAATCAGTCTCGCCGTAACGGCCTTACTAGCACGGGGCTCCCCTATCCAGTCCCAATCGGCAATCAGGTTTATTTCGTGCTCTAGGCTCTGCCGACCAACACACCAAGGTTGTGGCGCACGATCCACCTGAGCAGANTCAACAGCCATACTGTACAACGCAAGCTGCCGGGGTTCTCCACCGGCTGGATTTTGCCCAAGGTGCACGCGCAAACCTTGCTTGGCCGCCAGCGTACGTAAACGCGCGAGCCGTCGCTGACGCTGGCTCGGCTGGATCATCATAATCGGGCCGATAATCATTGCAGAGACAAGAAAAACCGCAAATATGGTGGTCCACATAGTTATTCACTCAACCTCATCTGTACACGATCTATAATATTAACAGCAGTGTGATCATTTCTTCTCTTTAACCCCGAATAGGAGGCGCTATGACAGGCTATAAACATATTCTGGTTGGTTTAGACCTCTCAACTGACTGTGCACAGATACTAAACAAGGCTGCGGAAATCGCCAACGTATGCAATGCCGACATCAGCATTGCGCACATCGTCGAACCCTTGGCGTTTGCCTATGGCGGTGATGTGCCCATAGACCTTACCGAAGCTCAAGCCCTCATGGAGCAACAAGCCAAAACTCGACTCGCAAAGATTGTGGATGAGGTTAAACTCACCCCGAAAGATCAGTTTGTGGGTATCGGCCAGGCCGCTACAGAACTCCACCGTTTAGCAGAAGATCGGGCAATTGACTTGATTGTNGTGGGCAGTCACGGCCGCCATGGTCTTGCGCTACTCTTTGGCTCTATCACTAAAGGCGTTGTCCAAAATGCATCTTGCGACGTGCTCGCGGTTCGGGTGCAGTGAGTTTTTTGCAGGGCTACAAGCCCTGCAATGCTTCCAACTCTTCCCAACGTTCGTAACGGCTAGCCAGCAGGGCTTCAGATTCCGAAAGCTTTTCTAAGGTTGCATTCACTTTTTCTTGCGGCTGCTGATAAAAAGCTGCATCGGAGACCTCTTTTGAAAGCACCTCCAGCTTGGCTTCTAACTTTTCCAGCTCCGCAGGCAGCGCCTCCAGCTCTCGCTGAAGTTTNTAGCTAAGCTTCTTGCCCGCTTTTTGAGGCTTTACCGACCCAGGCTTAGCTGTGGCCTGCGCTACAGCATCCCTTTGCGCTTTTGCCTGGGCTCCGTCCTGCTCCGGCCATACGCCACCCTGCCTCACCCAGTCGTCGTAACCGCCTACATATTCACGTACAGCGCCTGCGCCCTCAAAGGCAATGGTAGAAGTNACGACGTTGTCGAGAAACTGACGATCGTGGCTTACCAGCAGNAAAGTNCCNGTGTATTCCACCAANATNGATTCCANNAACTCCAACGTTTCTGCATCAAGGTCGTTTGTNGGTTCGTCCATTACGAGNAAATTACTGGGCTTGCTGAACAATTTGGCCAGTAAAATACGATTTCGCTCGCCACCCGACAGTGTTTTTATCGGTGTTCGTGAACGCTCGCCGCTGAACAGAAAGTCTTGCAAATAAGACATGATATGACGCGGACGGCCATTAATTTCGATGCTATCACGCCCCTCACTGATATTGTCTATAGCGCTTTTTTCCAGGTCCAGCTGATCACGCATCTGATCAAAATAGGCAACACTAAGCTTGGTTCCTAAACGAATTTTGCCCTGCTGTGGTTCCAGGTCACCAAGAATAATTTTTAGCAGCGTGCTTTTGCCAATACCGTTTGGCCCGATCAACCCAATTTTGTCACCGCGCACTATGGTAGAGCTAAACTGTTGAATAATGGTTTTGTCTGGCCAGGCGAAACTGATATTTTCCATTTGCGCTACTAACTTTCCGGAAACAGTATCGCCACCATGCTCAATTCGAGCGCTACCGAGCTGCTCTCTGCGCTGCCCACGCTCATCGCGCATTTTTTCAAGCGCTCTTACTCGGCCCTCATTGCGAGTACGGCGCGCTTTAATTCCCTGCCGAATCCAGACTTCTTCCTGAGCTAGCTTTTTGTCAAACAGTGCGTTTTGTCTGTCTTCAGCATCTAANTGCTGTTGCTTGAACACCAAAAAGCCTTCGTAGTCACCGTTCCAAACACGTAAAATNCCTCGGTCGAGCTCCCCTACTTTATTCGCTACTGCGCGGAGAAAAGCGCGATCGTGGGTAATAAACACAATAGCCCCGGCGAAACTCTGTAGNTGCTGCTCCAGCCATTTAATNGCGGCAATATCGAGATGGTTTGTGGGCTCATCTAGCAATAAAATGTCAGGCTGACTCACCAGCGCCTGCGCTAACGCAACTCGCCGTCTCCAGCCCCCAGACAGCTGATTCATGCGTTGATCCGCATCGAGATCAAGGCGTGTGAGCACCTGTTCAATACGGGTTTGTAAACTCCAGCCATCGGCCGCTTCAATTCTATGCTGTACTCGTTCCAACTCTTGCATATTGGCATCTGCGCCTTGCATAACCAGCTTTTCGTAATCCGCTAGGTCTTGCCCTAGCGATGCCAAGCCTTGAGCGACAAAGTCGTAAACGCTGATATCCGTGGCCTCGGGCAACTCTTGGGCAAGGCTAGCTACGCGCTTGCCGTCGTCCAACCACAGCGACCCAGAGTCTAGCTCTACCTTGCCCTCTACACATTTCAGCAGTGTTGACTTACCCACACCGTTGCGCCCAATGACACAAAGCCTGTCGCCTGCGTCCAGTTGCAACGAAAGGTCGTCAAATAAAATTTGCTCTCCATAGTGGAGGTGAGTGTTTTCCAGTTTGAAAAGTGGCATCAATATCTCGAATTAGTAGGCAAAGGGTATGAAACAAAGCAATCAGGGATAAAACCGGTTTGTTTATTCCAATTTGAAAGTAGCGAGGGCCGCTATTATAGGCAACACTTGTTTAGATGCTATGCAAATATGTTTAAATAGCAAATCTGCCAAGGGCCTGAGGGAAACGGCCTGGTAAATATGTTGTATATGAGAGCTGTTGTTTTGTACCTAAGTATTAAAGCCCTATATCGTTATTTCATGCTGTTTTTGCTTGCAGTCGCGCCAATTGCAGTAGCAAAACCAGAACAGGTAAAAGCCCCCGAGCAGCAAGTACCCCTCGAGCAGCAACGCTATCACTACGAAATGGCGAAAACCGCCCTGAGTAAGGGTAACTGGCAACAGTTTACCTCCCATTACCAGCGCTTAGGTGATTATACGCTTACACCGTACCTTGATTACGCGTTAATCAAATACAATCTGCACAAGCTGGAATTCAGTGGGATCGATAAGTTCATACAGAACCACAAGGGCTCTTTCCTAGAAACACGACTAAGAGAACAACTNCTTTACACGCTTGCCGTTAAAAAACGCTGGAAGACCTACCTGAATTATTACGAGCCCTCCCTNAGCTCCGCCGAACTGGATTGTTACTGGCTGTATGCTCGTACTTTTGAACGCGACTTAGATGCCCTGAATG
>Ga0065722_101813_pt1 | contig 25828 bp, 29 predicted proteins | sample BansetMetagenome_FD_59109 | JGI IMG/M metagenome (GOLD analysis project Ga0065722, IMG submission 59109) | Bankia setacea gill microbial communities from Puget Sound, Washington, USA - Caecum Enriched | ecosystem: Host-associated > Mollusca > Digestive system > Ceca | place: United States... | reverse complement strand
GCGTTACAACCTACTCACGAATCACGCTTAATCTCACGGTAAAAATTTTCGTGGGAGCCAAGCGCTATTAATTCAAGAGTAAGTGTACTACCGTCAAAGCTATAACCAAGTAGGGTTAATTGTTTATTCATCTTGAATTTATGCACACGAAGAAACGTGAGCTCGCCTTTCTTTTGGGTGCCGAGTGCTGGATTGGAAATAAGCGCCTTAACGATGGTATCAAGCTCCGCTTTTTGGTTTGCTTTAAGTTTTTTAACCGCTTTTCTAAAGGTAGGGGTCTGTAAAACGATCTTTGCCTTAGCCAAAGTCGTATGCCTCTAGCTTTCCTGCATCGCGTTCGGCCTGTGAAATAATGGCTTGTTTTACAAACTCATAAGGTAGGTCGGGGTTGTCTTCCATTATCTCCCCAATTTTTGCCCAGTGTTCTATTTGTTTAGGTGGTGTACGGTTAAGGGCTTTAGCCATAATAGTGGCTTTTTCAATAAGGTATTGGTCTAATCGTATGCTGGTTGTGGCCATTTCAGTGTCCTTGTGGCAGTTTGCGTCAATTGTAGCAATCCGCTACACCTGAGGCAAGTTGTAACAATGCTTAGGTTCGGACACCCATTTTAAGGGAAGTATGGTCAATTGATTGGATTTTGGCAGGACTAAATCTCTCGCAAAGAAAAGCAGAGTTAGACGTTACTGGCGGGTTGGTATGTCAGCGGTAGAAGGCTCCACAAAAGAGGAGGCCGATTTAATTTTTTATACAAGCGCTTTCGCAGCGCGCATAAGTGCTGCTTTGTTATCCAGGCTTAGGCGAAACTGGAAAGAGGTTGTCTTAAGCGCACAAAAAAAGCAGCCGAAGCTGCTTTTGGGTATAGAGCCTGTATTCTATTTTAACGTGCGCGCTTACGAATAGCCTGTAAGGTGCGCAGTTGAGCTGCAGCTTGTGCGAGCTGGGCGGCGGCTTTGGAGTAGTCCATGCCTTCGCCTTGATTCTGCAGGGTTTGCTCAGCTTCTTTTTTCGCGGCTTCAGCAGAGGCTTCGTCCATGTCGCCTTCGCGTAATGCGGTGTCGGCCAGTATGGTGACGGAATCGGGTTGTACTTCTAGGTAACCACCCGAAACGTAAAATACTTCTTCATCACCGTTTTGCTTTTTAAGGCGTACTGGACCAGGCTGCAAACCGGTTAGCAAGGGCGCGTGGCCGTAGCCAACACCTACATCACCTTCACTACCCGCGGCCACTAGCAGCTCGACTAAACCGGAGAATATCTCCTGTTCGGCGCTGACGATGTCGCAATGTATGGTTAATGCCATGTTTTTTGCCTTTTCACTTTGTCATTTCTGTGTGAACAGAAATTGTCTTTTATACTTGTATCCCCCGTTTTCACGGGGATGACGAAAGTATAATTAAGCGGCTTTTTCAGCCATTTTTGCTGCACGCTCTACGGCTTCTTCGATGCTGCCAACCATGTAGAAGGCTTGCTCTGGAAGGCTGTCGTAGTCACCCGCTAACAAGCCTTTAAAGCCTGCAATGGTGTCTTTCAAGCTTACGTATTTACCCGGTGAACCGGTGAATACTTCTGCAACGTGGAAGGGCTGTGATAAGAAGCGTTCGATTTTGCGTGCACGCGATACGGTTTGTTTGTCTTCTTCTGACAATTCATCCATACCCAAGATGGCAATAATATCTTTCAGCTCTTTGTAGCGTTGGAGTACAGACTGTACGCCACGGGCAACGTCGTAGTGTTCTTGACCGATAACCAATGGATCCAACTGACGTGACGTACTGTCGAGTGGGTCGATGGCGGGGTAGATACCTTTAGAAGCGATATCACGACTCAGTACAACGGTGGAATCCAAGTGAGCAAAGGTGGTTGCTGGCGATGGATCGGTCAAGTCATCTGCAGGTACGTATACGGCTTGAACAGAGGTAATAGAACCTGACTTGGTTGAGGTAATACGCTCTTGGAGTACACCCATTTCTTCAGCCAGTGTTGGCTGGTAGCCAACGGCTGATGGCATACGGCCGAGTAGGGCGGATACTTCGGTTCCCGCAAGGGTGTAACGGTAGATGTTATCAACGAATAACAGTACGTCACGGCCTTCGTCACGGAATTTTTCGGCCATTGTGAGACCGGTTAGGGCTACGCGTAGACGGTTTCCGGGAGGCTCGTTCATCTGGCCGTAAACCATAGCCACTTTGTCGAGTACGTTGGAATCTTTCATTTCGTGGTAGAAGTCGTTTCCTTCACGAGTACGCTCACCAACACCGGCGAACACAGACAAACCACTGTGCTCTTTGGCGATGTTGTTGATTAATTCCATCATGTTGACGGTTTTACCAACACCGGCACCACCGAACAAACCTACTTTACCACCCTTAGCAAACGGGCAGACTAGGTCGATAACTTTTACGCCAGTTTCGAGAAGGTCTGAAGAGGCTGACAGTTCGTCGTAAGCAGGTGCCTTACGGTGAATTGGCATGCGCTCTTTTTCACCGATATCACCCGCTTCGTCGATTGGGTTACCCAATACGTCCATGATGCGACCCAAGGTTTCGATACCAACCGGTACTGAAATAGGGGTGTTGGTGTTGGTTACTTCCAAACCACGACTAATACCTTCGGAACCACCCATGGCGATTGCGCGCACGACGCCGTCACCTAGTTGTTGTTGCACTTCGAGTGTTAGGCCTTTGCCTTCCACGTTTAGTGCGTCGTAAATACCGGGTACTGAATCGCGTGGGAATTCCACGTCGATTACGGCTCCGATGATCTGTACGATACGTCCGCTACTCATTTTCGCTTCCTCGTATTCCAAATTTTCAATTTTTGAATTCTGTTCTAGCCTGTGTTTTTCTACGGAGGTAGAAATGGCACATTGCCGTCATGCCCGCTTGCGCGGGTAACCCTGTGTTATACCGCTGCTGCACCGCTCACAATTTCAGATAGTTCTTGTGTAATCGCGGCTTGTCGCGCCTTGTTGTAGACCAGTTGAAGGTCGTCAATAAGGTCGCCAGCATTATCGGTGGCACTTTTCATGGCTATCATTCGGGCGGCTTGCTCACATGCTCCGTTTTCTACAACGGCTTGGTACACCTGTGATTCTATGTAGCGAATCATTAAACCGTCGAGCAATGTTTGTGCTTCTGGTTCGTAGATGTAGTCCCATGTGTGCTTATGGCTTTCGTCATTTTCAGCTGGTTGCAAAGGCAATAGCTGTTCGATAGCGGGGTTTTGCGTCATGGTGTTGACGAATTCATTACCCACTAGGTACAGCTTATCTAATTTGCCATTGGCAAAGGCATCGAGCATCACCTTTACGCTACCGATTAGGTCGGTAACGGAAGGTTTTTCACCAATATCGCGGACACTGGCAACAATGTTGCCGCCTACGCTATTGAAGAAGGATGCGCCTTTGGCACCGATAAGGCAGAGGTCTACACCTACGCCTTGATCAGCCCACTCTTTACTGTGACGAACAACGGCCTTGAACAGGTTGATGTTCAAACCACCACACAAACCACGGTCGGAGGAAACCACAATGTAACCCACGCGCTTCACTTCACGTTCGCTAAGGAACATGTGCTTATACTCGGGGTTACCGTTGGCAATATGGCCTACAACATTGCGAATTCGCTTTGCGTAGGGTTTGCCTGTTTCCATGCGGTCCTGCGCTCTACGCATTTTGGAAGCCGCAACCATTTCCATGGCGCTGGTGATCTTTTGAGTGTTTTTGATACTACCAATTTTGGTCCGTATCTCTTTTCCGCTCGCCATTTTTTATCTCACTTAACCTATGAAATTACCAGGTTTGGGTGGCTTTAAAGTTATCCAGTGCTGCTTTCAGCTTGGTCGCAATGTCGTCGCTGTAAGTACCGGTATTCATTTCGGCCATCAAATCGACTTCGCTGCTGCTCATGTAGGACAACAAGGACGATTCGAACGAACCAATTTTGGCAACGTCAACGTCTTGCAGATAGCCTTCGTTTGCAGCGTAAACCACAACACCCATCTCTGCTACAGACAGCGGAGAATATTGCTTTTGCTTCATAAGCTCGGTTACGCGGGCACCGTGATCTAGCTGTGCTTTGGTGGCGTCGTCTAGGTCGGAAGCAAACTGTGAGAATGCAGCCAATTCACGATACTGAGCCAAGGCTGTACGAATACCGCCAGACAGTTTTTTGATCACTTTAGTTTGCGCAGCACCACCAACACGCGATACCGATACACCGGCGTTCATCGCTGGGCGAACGCCCGCGTTAAACAGGTCAGTTTCTAAGAAGATCTGGCCATCGGTAATAGAGATAACGTTTGTGGGTACGAATGCCGAAACATCACCAGCTTGGGTTTCAATAATAGGTAGCGCGGTTAAAGAACCGGTTTTGCCTTTTACTTCACCATTGGTGAGTTTTTCGATGTGCTCAGCGTTTACACGGGCAGCACGCTCTAGTAAGCGGGAGTGCAAGTAGAATACGTCGCCAGGGTAGGCTTCACGGCCTGGTGGACGACGTAATAACAAGGAGATTTGACGGTAAGCCCACGCTTGTTTGGTGAGGTCATCATAGATAATAAGCGCATCTTCGCCACGATCGCGGAAATATTCGCCCATGGTACAACCACCAAACGGTGCAAGGAACTGCATAGACGCGGGGTCGGATGCGGTTGCTGCCACTACGATGGTGTGTTCCATTGCGCCGTGCTCTTCAAGCTTTCGCACAACAGCTGCAACCGACGCGGCTTTCTGGCCTATGGCCACATAAACACACTTAATACCGGTGCCTTTTTGGTTGATGATAGCATCAACGGCTACGGCTGTTTTACCGGTTTGACGGTCGCCAATAATCAGCTCACGCTGACCACGGCCGATTGGCACCATGGTATCAACCGCCTTCAAACCAATTTGGACTGGTTCATCTACGGATTGACGTGCAATTACGCCCGGTGCAATTTTTTCAATCGCATCAGTCGCTTTAGCGTTAATAGGACCTTTACCGTCGATTGGGTTACCCAAAGCATCGACAACGCGGCCTAGCAATTCGGTACCTACCGGTACTTCGAGAATTTTACCGGTACATTTACACGTTTGGCCTTCGGCCACGCCTTGATAGTCGCCCAATACGACCGCACCAACGGAGTCTCGCTCCAAGTTCAAAGCAATACCGTAAATACCGCCTTCAAATTCGATCATTTCGCCGTACATAACTTCGGCAAGACCATGGATACGAATAATACCGTCGGTTACGGAAACCACGGTGCCTTCGTTTTGTGCTTCAGTCGATACCGACAAAGAGTCGATACGCTGTTTAATAATTTCACTGATTTCAGAAGGATTCAGCTGTTGCATACTGTTCTTCCCTACCTGTTAGGGGTTAAATACGCCGCGAAAAGTGCAGCGGCCATTTAGAGTCTCGAATTTATACCTAGTTAGCCTTGCATGGCTTCAGCCAGCTTAGCTAATTTGCCACGAACTGAACCGTCGATAACGGTATCACCAGCGCGAATAATGGCACCACCCAACAAGCTCTTATCTACAGAGGTTTGAAGGGTTACCTTACGGTCTAGCTTGGCGGTTAGAGTTTTCGCCAATTTTTCTTCAATCTCTGAAGTCATCTCAAAAGCAGATTGAATATCAACATCAACCGCCTTTTCTTGATTGGCTTTGTAGAGTTCGAACAATTGCTGGACCTGCGGTAGCAAGCTCAAACGACCATTTTCAGCCAATACACTGATAAAGTTTTGTTGTGCGTCGTTTAAGGTGTCGCCACAGAGTTCAACCAAAGAGGCTGATTTCTGTTCCGCGGTTAGGTTAGGCGAGGATAAAAGTGACTTCACCTTATCTTGCCCGGTAACATTCGCCGCCAGAGTAAGCGCTTCAGACCACTCGGTTAACGCTTTCGCGTTGCGAGCTGCTTCGAAAGCGGCTTTGGCATAGGGTCGAGCGAGTGTTGTTAATTCAGCCATGATGCGCTCCGCTTATAGCTCTGCTGCGAGTTTGTCGAGCATGGCGTTGTGCTTGCCAGCGTCGATCGTGTCGCCCAGTACTTTTTCAGCACCAGTAAGCGCCAAAGCAGCAACCTTACCACGCAATTCTTCACGGGCTTGGCTAACTTCACGCTCAATTTCAGCTTCAGCGGCCGCTTTAATGCGCTCACCTTCACCACGTGCTTGCTCTTTTGCTTCTTCAACAATTTGGCTGGCACGCTTATTCGCTTGATCGATAATCACGGCAGCTTGCTCTTTCGCTTCGTGGATTTGTTGAGTGGCTTTTTTCTGGGCCAGTTCTAAATCCTTGTCGGCGCGAGTCGCAGCGTCCAAACCATCTGCAATGCGCTTCTCACGATCGGCCATAATACCGATCAGCGCTGGCCACACGTACTTCATGCAAAACAAAACGAATGCAATGAAAGTCAGTGATTGACCTATGAGAGTCAGGTTGATATTCACACCTACACCTCTTAATTTAGTTGCGGGTTAAAAGGGCGTACCGATTGATTGTTTTACGCATCAACCGGCAAATAGTTTTCGACTTAAGCGCCCAAACCTGGAGCAACAGCAAAGATTAAGTACATGCCGATACCTACACCGATCATTGGAACCGCATCCAACAGACCCGCCATAAGGAACATTTTGCCCTGAAGTGCAGGACCTTGCTCAGGTTGACGTGCAGAACCTTCTAAAAGCTTGCCACCCAAAGTACCGAAACCAATTGCAGTACCCAGTGCGCCCAAACCAATTAAAATAGCGGCTGCGATATAGACTAAAGCTTGTGCTTCCATTTGTTATCTCCTAATAAAAAGTATTTAAAGTTAAAAAGAAAAAATAATTGTGTGTTTCTGTCCTATCCGGATAGCCGAATAGCCAACTACTTGGATACCCGCCGGAGCGGGAATGACGAATTAGGTGTGTTAGTGGTCTTCCTCAACATCGTGAGCCATAGCCATATAAACTGTGGTTAAAACCATAAAGATGAACGCTTGCAGTGTGATAACCAATATATGGAATACTGCCCAAGCCCATTGAAGTACGCCGCCAATTAGGCCTAGAACTAAACCGGTGCTAAACAATAACGCAATAAGAATAAAGATCATTTCACCAGCGTACATGTTGCCGAATAATCGCAGGCCCAATGAAATAGGCTTGGCAATAAGCGCAATACTTTCAAGTACAAAGTTGATTGGCACCAACAGAATATTCACGTACCAAATATGCTTGGGCGCAAAGAAGGGGTGGCAAGTAAGCTCTTTAATAAAGCCCCAAATACCTTTTTCTTTAATACTAAAGCCGATCATCAACAAGAAGACGGTAATGGACATACCCAACGTAACGTTTGGATCAGTTGTGGGCACTACTTTGAAGTAGATATGACTATCGCCGGAAATTAGTGCGGCCACTTGTGGTAACCAATCAACCGGAAGGAGATCCATGAAGTTCATCATAAAGACCCACGTAAAAATAGTGAGTGCCATGGGGGCTATCATGCGGTTTTTATGATGGAAAATATCGCTTACGGTGTTATTAACAAAGTCGAATACCAGTTCGATAAAACTCTGTAGGCCACGAGGCGTATCGGATGTGGCTGTAGTGGCCACTTTTCGGAAGATAAAACCGAGAAGTAAGGCTAGCGCGATACCCCAACCGAGGGAATCTACGTGTACCGCATTAAAGCCCATATCTTTGGCTTCTTGCGAGCTATGCGCCATAGTCCATGTATCGGCTTCTAGCACAACGTTTGTACCATCGGCATTGTGGCGTTCATAGCCAGCAGGCAATTTGCCGTAAGCCATATTCTGAAGATGGTGTTGGATATAGTCTGTCGCGGTAATTTTTTCGCTGCTTGCCATTAGAAGCTCTTACACCTTTCGATCAAAGATTTGCTTGCTTAGCTGCCCCCTACTGTTAATTAAACAGGGTTCAACTCCGTATAAAAGGCTGCAACTTACGGGTGTTCCTATCGTTTACGCCAATGTTTCTGAACGTAATAGGCAATCCACCACTGCAGTGCAACCATAGTACAAAAACCCACAAACAGCAGTGGTACATGCAACGGCGTAACAAAACGAAACGCCAACGCAAAACCTACTGCAACGAGTGCGAATTTTCCAGATTCTCCCCAACTGAAAGATTTAGCGGTCCACTGTGCAAAGCGGGCACCACTATAGCGAAAGGCGTAAAGGGTAAAGTAGGTGTTGGGCACTATAAATAGCAATGCACCGAGACCGAACGAATAAGCCGGCACTAACCCGTAGACGAGCATTATTAGGCACAGAGGTAAAGTGATACCCAGCTGCACTGTAATACCGAACAGCGCTGGAGATTTCATAACAATACCTATTCATACCAAACAAAAGCCGCCAGGCTAGAGTCGTAAAGCGAAGCCAACGCCAACAAATAGTTCTAAAGACCATTTTATGTTGGATTTCAGGGCCTTCCACTCTATTCGTAAACCATTTTCCTTCATCAAAACGCAAAAAAGCACAGCCGGCTAATATAGGACTGTGTTAATGATGATTTTGAGAAAGAATTCAGGCTGAACAGTGGAATCCTGAGATGCCTGCCCTGTGAGTGCCCCGGAGGGGAAAACTCGATTCTTTACACCAGTTACACCCCATTTCGCGCAAATTTTCAGCACAAATCGGGCGAAATGGATTATAGGGAGTCTATATCTCTTGATCAACCTCAAGTATTCGTTATTAAAGAGAATTCAACAGAAAAACAGTTATCTTAGTCACTAACCTCCCAATTCGTTTTTTTTGGCGGCAAAATTTGCTCTTTTTTCATACTGGACCTGTCGTGGTCTAGAGTTGCCGTCAAAAAACCGTCGAATCTCGCGTTAGTGAACACGACCGTGGAGCCGTTTCACAATTGCGGTTAATTTCTAAGGTATACTCGATGTAAACTCGCATGATAATTAATCAAAAGACTCAAATAGTGAAATTCTCCCCACTTCATCGCTGGTGTGTCACCGCTACACTCGTATCACTGTTAAGTGCTTGTGGCGGTGAAGACAACAACACAACACACGTACCATCACTTAACGGTGATATTCAGGCCACGCCGCACAAACCCGCACTGCCCTCGGACAGCGCTTTAACAGTTGTTCAACAGGTACTACAAGCTCAACACTCATTATTGGCTAATCGTGCATCTTATTTGGAAACCTTACTTCTCACTGATGGGTTGCACACCAAAACGGTAAATTTGGGTGCGATTATTGGCTACACTGTTGATCTTGTTGCTCCTATTGGACAATACGCGTATACCCAAACAATTGGCTGTAATGGGGGCGGAATGGTTTCACTGGAACCATTCCTCGCTAACCCCGAAAACGGCTTGATGCCGGGTGATTATGCTCAAGTGCGTTTTGAAAATTGTACCGACCCGCAAGGTGTAAGTTTAACGGGTGGTGTTACAGCAATTTTCTCTTTCGTTTTGGGAGAGCTACGAGTAAGCCCGCAATACAGCTTTACTGCAGATATCGAGTTTTCAGACCTTCAAATAAGTGATTCTGCCAATTTTAATGCCCTTATTACTGGCGACTTAAGCCTCACTCAATACGTGTCTTCTTCAACGGTGACACAAGACATTATTAATAATTGGGTTGAGATTTCAGGTGGGCAACAACTTCAAATGAACGCCATCGATACCGCGCGTACAATTGAAAGGGAGAGAAACCAGTTTGTCTCCGAAGCCGCTGGACGCTTGGCCACCGGCCGCTTAAATCATGCGGTTACGTATGATACGAGTATTCCTTTTGAGGGAGGGATAAACCAACCCCCTGTAAGCGGTGCGATGGAAGTACTAACGGCCGATAATCAGAAAATCACCTTCTCAATACTCGAAAACAATAAGGTGGCTATTCGAAGAGAAGATAGACAAACGGGGATCACAGAAGAGGCTATTTCCGTCGACTGGGCTACGCTCCTAAATACATCTTCTGGCCCTTACTAACCTTTAGGGCGCATAGGGCGAAAGTTTGGTAGCTTTTCAATGCTATTAATCCAACGTTGAATATTGGGGTAATGAGTTAGCGTCAACCCCGCTTCATGTGCACGATGCGTATAGGCAAATAGCGATATATCTGCCACGGTGGGGCTATCGCTCACTAGAAATGCTGTGTGCGCTAACTGTTGCTCCATTACTTTTAACGCTTTTTCAGACCCCGCTTTTTTACTCTCATATTCGGCTTTTCTCGTTTCTGGTAACCCTTGATATAACTGAATAAACCGGCGAACGGCAATATAGGGTTCATGACTATATTGCTCGAAAAATTGCCATTGCTGGGTTTTAGCTAAGAGAAAAGCATCTTCGGGTAATAAGGCTGAGCCGGCTGCAAGAAAATTTACAATGGCGTTGGATTCCGAAAGACATCGGCCATCGCCTAGCACTAACAGTGGAATTTTGCCGTTGGGTGTTTTCTCTAAAAACTCCGGAGCCTGAGCCTCCCCTTTAAGAATATTAAGGGGAACCCACGTATAAGGAATATCTAAAAGGGCGCACACTAATTGTATTTTGTAGCAATTGCCCGAGATAGAATCTCCGTAAACTTTCATTTCCACTCCTTACCGTACGGACAGAATGTGCTTAGACAAACACGTTAGGGCTCATACCCCATGTGCGCCAAAATACCATCTAGCTCATCTAAACTGTTGTATTTCAACACTAATTTACCTTTACCTTTAGCCGTGTGCTGCACCATTACCGGTACGCCTACTTTTTCACCTAAACGCTCTTCCAGCTTTTTAATATCATGGTCGACAGTAGCTTCTGGTGCCTCGGGCGCGGTTTCTTGCTGTAAGGTTTTACGCGCTAACGCTTCAGCTTGGCGAACGGTCATGCCTTTAGACACAATTTGTCTGGCGACCCGTTTTTGCGGTGCACTTTCCAACGACAACAAGCATCGCGCGTGTCCCATTTCTAAATCGCCATGCTCCAGCAAAGTACGCACTTCTTCACTCAGGTTGAGCAGGCGCATTAGGTTGGTGACGGCAGTGCGAGATTTCCCCACCGCGTCGGCCACTTCTTGTTGGGTAAGTTCGAATTCATCCTGGAAACGTTTAAGAGCCATCGCTTCCTCAACAGGGTTTAAATCTTCGCGTTGAATATTCTCGATAAGCGCTAAAGCAATCGCAGTTTCGTCTGGAACCTCACGAATGACGGCCGGAATAGTATCTATTCCGGCTTGCTGAGTTGCTCGCCAACGACGTTCACCCGCTATAATTTCGTAGCGGTCATCACCAATGGGGCGCACAACTATTGGCTGCATAACCCCTTGCGCTTTAATAGATTCAGCCAGCTCTTCGAGAGCTTCTGGGTGCATATCTCGACGTGGCTGATATTTACCGCGTTGCAAAAGTTCTACCGGCAACACTTTAAGCATGCCGTCTTTACTGGTATTTGCTGAGGTTAGTTCGGCGGCAACTTCAGTTGCCGCTTTAATCGCTTCAGCCGGTGTTGAGTTGCTGGAGGAGCCCGATAAGAGCGCGTCTAGACCTCGGCCCAGTCCTTTACGTTTTGCCATGTTCGTATGTGCCTCAGAAACAGGGGTAAAAATTGAAGAATAGGAGGTTTGCCGGCCATTATATCGGTTACGGTAAATGAAAGGCTAAGTGTTGGTGTTATTTGACGATGAAAATCCACCATGATGAACACGACAAGCCGTGTCACCAATGGTTAGTGGTTTTAACTTGCGGTGGCTAACGTTGTATCGCTAACTTCATTGCGGCGTAATATCTCACCTGCAAGTGCAATGTAGGCAAGCGCGCCTTTAGACGCCTTATCATACGCAATGACCGGCATACCAAAACTGGGGGCTTCAGCCAGCCGGACATTACGCGGCACACACGTGCGATAAACCTTTTCGCCAAAGTGATTATGCAGCTGTTGAGACACATCACCCGTAAGGCTATTACGCGGATCATACATAGTACGTAGCAGCCCCTCTATTTTGAGGTTTGGGTTGAGCCTATCTTGAATGGTGTTAATGGTATTCACTAATGCCGACAATCCTTCCAGTGCATAGTATTCACACTGCATCGGTATGATGACCCCATCACAGGCGGTAAGCCCGTTAACCGTCAACATATTGAGAGACGGAGGGCAGTCAATCAATACAAAGTCAAACTGGTTACTGACTTCTGCTAACGCATTTTTCAACCGGTATTCGCGGTTATCTAAGGCCAACATTTCTACTTCGGCGGCCGTAAGATCACCATTAGCCGGCAATACAGAAAAGTGACCGTCTGGGGAAACCTGTAGTGAGCTTTCGAGACGCGTAAGCCCCATTAATACGTCATAGATAGAGAATTCAACACCGTTTTTATCGACGCCGCTGCCCATCGTGGCATTACCTTGTGGATCTAAATCAACAAGTAACACACGTTTTTTAGTAGCCGCTAGAGAGGCAGCCAGATTCACAGAGGTTGTTGTTTTACCAACACCACCCTTCTGGTTAGCGATAGCGTATATTTTTCCCACTTTATGGCCTTTAACTATTTGTTTTTAAATAGGTTTTTCTTTTTTCAATACAACTAAACAGCGCTGCTCATTGAGCCCTGGCACCTGCAAGGGAAAAGAGTTCTCGACCTTATAGTGTTTTTCGATTTCGCTCAACTCATGATCAGGAAAAACACCTTTCATTGCCCAGAAAACACCATTTTCATGAATAAGGTGATGACAGCCATCGGTCATATCTTTCAATGAAGCAAAAGCTCGGCTGATCACGCCGTCGTATAGGGTTTCGGGTTGATGGGTTTCCACACGACAGTTTTCGATCTGAACATTATCCAGGCTAAGTGTTTGTTTTACCTGAAAGAGAAAACGCGTTTTTTTACCGGCTGAGTCGAGCAAGGTAAAATGTCGGTCTGGGAAACAAATGGCAAGTGGTATGCCGGGCAAACCGCCGCCCGTTCCTACATCAATAAAACGTTGCCCTTCAATTAAGGGCGCAACCACTAAACTGTCGAGCAGATGCTTAACAATAATCCCTTCGAGATCGCGAATGGCCGATAGGTTGTACACCTTATTCCACTTGATAAATAGCTCAAGATACGTGCCGAGCGCGGTTATCTGTTCATCAGTGATGGGGTGCTTCAATGAGAGGCAAGCAGAGCGCAATTGTGCGTGTAAAACGGCGTTAGTCACAGTAGGTAATTAGCCCGCAGAAAGGTGGTTAAAATTCTAATGAGCTTGGCATGATATAACACTAAGCCGAAGAGGGCGCGTTTTTCTCTTATGTTTACTAGGGTTTTTAACCGAACAGCGCTATTTTACCTTAAAGAACGGCTATCAACTTAGCGTAACCCGTACGGCTAATAGCGAATTGCTCGCCTGTTTTTAATACCGCCAGTTTGGTATCTTTACCTTCGGTTTCTATACCGGCAAGGTAGTCCAAATTAATAATAGAAGACCGATGAATACGGCAGAATTGTGAGGCGTCTAATAATTTCTCTAGGTTAGTTAATCGCGCCTGTTTAATATGGTTTTTTTCCTTCGTGTGAATTACGACGTAATCATCTGCAGCTTCTATTGCCGATATATTATCTGTTGGAATAACAAAAACATCGCCTTTTTCTCGGATAAGAATTCGATTAAGCGGTGCGTTTTTCTGATTATGTTGCTGCAACAAGTTCTCGGATTTTGATGTGATATTTTCACTATCATCTATCAATGTTGCCATTCTAGTTTCGATTCTCTCAACCGTTTTGCGAAGCCTATCTTCTGCGATAGGTTTTAGTAGGTAATCAAGCGCGTTATTCTCGAAAGCTTGCAAGGCATATTCGTCGTATGCTGTTGCCAGTACTGTCAGTGGTGCGGCGTCGCCCAATAGGTCAAGTACATCAAAACCATCTAATTTGGGCATGTGTATATCAAGAAACATCACATCTGGCTTGCATTCATGAACAGCTTTAACGGCTTCTAGCCCATTTTCGCATTCAGCTATAATCGTAACATTAGGGTATTGCGCTAAACGGTGCTTAAGCGCTTCTCGAGCATGCCGTTCATCGTCAACAATAATTACGCTAATGGTCACAATATTCGTTTCCTGTCGTAGAGCCTTCGGGTAACGGGAGTAGTACTTTCACTGTAAAATAGTCTGAATCGCTCATTACGTTTACGCCACCTAGATCACCGTAGGTGTTTCTAATTCTTTTTCTAAGTGATGCTAAACCAATGCCTGTGCTGTTATTTTTTAGGCTATTTGCCTTCGTGCTTTCGTCATCATACGTATTTCGTACCGTCAATTGCATTCTGGTATTGATACGTTGAATATCCACAATTATTTCGCCAGGCTCTGTACTTGCATCAATTCCATGTTTAATACTGTTTTCAATAAGAGGAAACAAAATTAACGGTATAGTCGTTATCTCTCTACAGTTTTCTTCAATATTTAACCTATAACACAATCGATCACCAAATCGTTCGTGCTCTATACGTAAGTAGTTTTCGATATGCATTACTTCTTCATTTAACGTTACATATTTTTTTTTACTGTAATTGACACTGTACCGTAGAAAATCAGCAATATTGACACAAAAATCATGTATTTTTTCGGGTTGCACTAATGATAAGTTAGCCAACATATTAAGGCTGTTATATAGAAAATGTGGATGAACAGTCGCTCTAACTGTTTTTAGCTCTATTGTATTTAGTAATAATTTCTGTCTCAGTATATCGCTATTTTCTATTTCATTGTCATTTGCTATTAAATACACGTAATGAATCAGTATCCAAATAGCGTAGAGTATTGCCCCTAGTAAGTAGTTCGTTTCGAACATGTGCTGGTATAGTTCTAACGATACATTTAAGCCAAAGAGCGGAAGTTTTACCGCAAGGCCATATCCTATTAATAGCCACAACCCAATTGTTGCGGCTAGCACCACCAATTGGGTAATAATAAGCCGTACGGTATTGGTCGTTCCTATCGGTAGCCTTTGGCAAAGGTGATAATTTGTAAAACAGAAAAATATGAGAATAAAATACCAGGAAATTATTAGAGAGAAGCTTTCAATTAATGCGGTCTCATGCAAATAGGGTTGCATAGATTCAGTAACAAGTAGCGCTGCCAGTATTGAGATAAATAGCCAAAATATTAGTACCGCTTTAAATATTTTGGCTGACCCAAAGAGAGGATGCATATTTTAATAGCCGTATTAACGAAGGATATAGCAAAACACTAATGGTATTAGTTCCGTATTTCTATTCCACCCATAAAAGCGACACCCGATATTACGAGGTGCTTTTTCGGCATATTTAACTTATCCGCCAAGCAGGTCGTTTTATTCGAAATTCCGCCTAGAAAGGGCAACACTTTAACCGTTACCTGCCAATGCGGTGGTATTTTAAGTTCTATGCCCCCCATAAACGCGAGTACATCGAGCTCTATACGTTCCTGTTTTGTATCGGCTTCGCGAATATCAATATCGCCACCACCCATTACACATATTACGCTGCTATCGGTTAAGTTTTGAGAACGTGTACTAAAATACCCGCCGCTTAATACGCTTACGATATCTATTTTAGTATCACTATCTTCATCGGAATGAATATCATCAATTTTATCAAAAAGTTCATAATCTTTAGTTTTATTGGAGATATCACTAAATGTTTTTTTCCAGTAAGTATTAAAATTATGTGTAGGGCGCAAAATATAGAAGCCAACCATTAATAGAATTAGCGGACCAATTATGGCGCCCATGCTTATGTTAAATATCTGATGTTGCGTTAGAAAGAATACAACGCCGAGCCCAATCAGTATAAAAGGTGCCGGGGTAGGTTTTTTGTTTTTAACTTTTTTGGTATTAAGTAGTATGCTGCCGCCTACAATAATTAATACGATAGGCCAATTAGAAATTATTAAACCGAAAAAGGTAAAACCAATATTATCGAAAAACATTAAGAGTGCCAACGCGATAATCCCTATACCCACAAGCATTCTGGGTGTCGTTTTACCGTTGTATTTTTTCATATAATACCTTCTAGACCTATAACAATATTTTTTGCGAGTGTACGAATACCAATTCCATCAAATATTAGTAGCGTGAAACAAACTGTTAGCGCCTTTGCTACGTTACATTCAGTGTGAAGCTTATCTTTCTTTTTTAAGACCAGGGCAACCGTTACCTTTTTTTATAAAGCCTCTACTATTGGCTAGTCTTTAGGCTCCATACGACTCTTAGTTTCTTCGGTTGCTTCAGCTTCGATGATTACGCCTTCTTCAGCGATTTCCTCTTCTTGGTGGGCAGGCCAGGAATCAAACGGAAAGGGTTTATTCTCGCTGTTATAACTTACAAAGAGTAGAGATTGTTGTATGAACCGCGTTAGTCCACTCGCTAGAATACGTAGGTTAGTATTGTCGGTACCCGTTCCAAGTACAAATAGAAACTGTACTACACATACCATCCACATAACGGCGCCCGCAAGATGCAGCAATATACTGTACAACATCATGTACGCTAACCTTATCCAATGACGGGTATTTTTGACGTTATTACTCAGTGCTTCTTGGTCGAGTGTTTGAGTATTCATTGCTAATCTCCTTTTGTTTGACTGCGTGCAGGTTACGCGCTCTAAATGCGGTAAGGGCGCTATTATCGGCCAACAGGCCTTTATTTTCGGTAAATGACGAGCGAGTGAGATTCTATCGATCAAACGAGCACTGTAGTAGTGTGCACGCAGAACGAATAGGCCGTTACAAAAAAATATAGGCGTTAACCGTCATCAACAAACAAGAATGAGGGAACGCCTTAGTAAAAGCTTAGCTGAGTAAGATTAACCTAAGGAAGCCAACTTTTGTTCTAACTTTGTGACCACAGCGTGCAATACTTCTAAGCGTGCACGATCTTTAAAGTCGGTATTAATAAGTACCCAGGGGGCGGCAGGCTTGTGGGTTTTATCCACCATATCACCTACGGCAACAACGTAGTGATCCCACTTGTCTCGGTTCCGATAGTCTTCTTCAGTAATTTTATACCGTTTGTGGGCGGTTCGTTCACGCTCCTGAAAACGCTTTAGCTGTTCATCTTTACTAATATTGAGCCAAAATTTCATGACTACGGCGTTGTGAATGGTTAACTGTTCTTCAAAGTCATTAATCTCTTGGTATGCTCGCTGCCATTGCTCTTGGGTAGCAAAACCTTCAACCCGTTCAACGAGTACACGACCGTACCAAGTTCTGTCAAAAATCATCATCTGGCCGTTACGAGGAATATTTCGCCAAAAGCGCCATAAATAATGATGTGCATTTTCTTCTTCGTTCGGTTTGGCGATGGGTTTTATTCGGTAGAAACCGGCATCCAATGGTTGAACAAGGCGCCTAATAGCACCGCCCTTACCAGCAGCATCCCACCCCTCAAACGCAAGCACGACGGGAATTCCTTGTTCACGAATCTTAAACATGAGTTTGCGTAAGGTCGTTTGCAGCGCTTTCAGCTCTGCTTTGCTTTTGGATTTATCGGGCCTGCGATCACGTGGCTCAGGTGGTATTTCGATAGACTTGGTGGTTAGCCGTTCAGTTATGCGGGGTGCATTAGCAGGTTGAACCGTGCCATCCAGCCAATCAGACAATTTCTCTTTAATGATATTAGCGACTTCAACGTTGCGCGTCTTTGCATGGGTGCCATCAACAATGTGCCACGCGTTACGCTGGCTGGAGGTTGCGTTTAAGGTCTTCTCTATCGCCAACATCGCATTAGGGTAATGTTTTAGCGCTAGTTCATCTTTGACATCAAAATAGGGCGTATCACGAATATCATCAACACGCTGCCGTAATACCGGTTCGTCTATATGTAACCAACACTTGATAATCAGTGCGCCCTCATCCATGTGTTTATTTTCAAAATTTTGAATGTAGGTTTCGCGCTTGCGGAGTTTATCTTCAGTTATCTCACCATTTAAAAACTGAACAATAGAGGTGCTCGTCCAATCTCTTAAATAGATAGCGATTTCACCTGCGCCGGGTAAATCTCGCCAGAAACGCCAAAAGAACGGATGAGCCTCATCTTCATGCTGGGAGGGGCCATAAGCGTTAACGGTCAAAAAGCGAGGGTCCATCCACGAAGCTAGGGTGTTTATCGTCTCGTGGCGGCCTGATCGGTCATCCCCCGCTATCACAATGATTACGGGCTTATCTTGTTCGGTTACACGTCTTTGGAGATGTTGCAGATCCGCCCGTAAACGTAAAACTCGGGCTTTATAGTCCGATTTTTTGAGGGCGGCCGTCTTATTATGGCTGGAAAAGAGTATGTTCACGAGATTCCGTTTTCTGGCGAGGGTGGACTTTAGCATAGCAAAGCCACTCACTCCCCAGAAGGAAGCCCAATGCCAAACACGCAGAGCTTTGCTCTACATCATGATGGTTGTGATGCCCACTAGCGGTTATCGCGAAAGTGCTTTTGGTTTTTTGAGTAAGCCACGTTTTTTGAGGTAGATGAGCAACAATGAAATCGCGGCTGGGGTAATACCGGGGATACGCGACGCGCGCGCAATGGTATCGGGACGGAACTCGCTGAGTTTCTGTTTAAGTTCGTTGGACAAACCTTCAACAGACATATAATCGAACTCCGTTGGAATTAACGTATTCTTGTTTTGCTGCAAACGCGTAATTTCTTCCTGCTGACGGTCAATATAGCCTGCATACTTTGCCGCTATTTCTACTTGTTCCGCGACCTGAGGAATCAAACACGCCTCGCCCTTAAGCCCACCTAAATCGGAATAGCCGAGTTCAGGACGCTTCAGTAAATCCATTAGTGAGTACTCACGGTTCAGCGGAGACTTGAGTTTACCGGCAAGTTCATTCGCCTCTGCACTACCGGCTTGAATCCAAGTGCTGCGCATACGCTGAGTTTCACGTTCAACGGCTTCACGCTTGTCACAGAACGCACGCCAGCGCTTGTCATCAACCAAACCTAATTCCCGGCCTTTTTCTGTTAAACGCATATCCGCGTTATCTTCACGTAGCAGCAGCCGGTATTCGGCGCGGCTGGTAAACATGCGATAAGGTTCGCGCGTGCCCATTGTAATGAGGTCGTCAGCTAGAACCCCAATATAGGCTTGATCTCGCTCGGGGCACCACGATTCTCGCCCCTGAGCTTTCAATGCCGCATTGGTGCCAGCCAGCAAACCTTGAGCACCCGCTTCTTCATAGCCTGTTGTGCCATTAATTTGACCAGCGAAAAAGAGCCCTTGCAGAGATTTTGTTTCAAAACTGTAGCGCAAATCTTGAGGATTAAAATAATCGTATTCAATGGCATAACCTGGCCGCGTAATATGGGCATTTTCAAACCCTTTTATTGAGCGCACGAGGGCCAATTGAATATCAAACGGTAGGCTGGTTGATATTCCGTTTGGGTATAGCTCGTGAGTGGTTAAACCTTCTGGCTCAATAAAAATTTGATGGCTGTCTTTATCGGCAAAACGGTTAATTTTATCTTCGATAGATGGGCAGTAACGCGGGCCAACCCCTTCGATAATACCGGTAAACATAGGGGAGCGGTCAAATCCACTGCGGATTATGTCGTGAGTATTTGCGTTGGTGTGGGTGATCCAGCAGCACGTTTGTTCTGGGTGATCAGCGGCGCTGCCCATATACGACATAGCGGTAACCGGCGAGTCCCCCCACTGCTCTTCAAGTTCACTAAAATCTACAGAGCGCGCGTCGATACGCGGTGGTGTGCCGGTTTTAAGTCTATCTACGCGAAGCGGTAATTCTCGCAAACGATCTGCTAATGCAATGGAGGGAGGGTCTCCGGCACGCCCACCTGAGTGGTTTTCGAGACCAATATGAATTTTTCCACCCAAAAATGTACCTGCGGTTAACACCACACTAGGAGCCATAAACTTAAGGCCCATCTGGGTAATAACCCCTAGTACGCGGTCACCTTCAACAATTAAATCGTCGACAGATTGTTGAAAGATTAAAAGGTTTTCCTGATTTTCGAGAGTTTGCCGAACGGCAGCTTTGTAAAGAACTCTATCGGCTTGCGCTCTTGTGGCTCGAACAGCGGGGCCTTTACGGTTATTTAATACGCGAAACTGAATACCGCCTTTGTCCGTGGCTTTTGCCATGGCTCCGCCTAATGCGTCAATTTCTTTGACTAGGTGGCTTTTGCCAATTCCCCCAATGGCGGGGTTACAACTCATTTGGCCAAGTGTTTCGATGTTATGGGTTAACAACAGCGTTCGGCACCCCATACGTGCAGCGGCTAGGCATGCTTCTGTGCCGGCGTGTCCTCCGCCAATAACAATAACATCAAAATTTGTGGGGTAAATCATTTTAACAACTTGCCAGTAGGAGCATTAATTCGGTCGTGCATTATAGGGTTTGCGTTCAGAAATAGAACGGCTTTTTTATTTCAGAAATTTGAGGTGTTAATAGTAAAAATATAGATTAAGAATATATGAATATATAGATAAAGTTATTTTAGTTATTAATGTTAGTACCTTACTTTTTAGTGGATAACCCAATTTTATTCTTATATTTCAAGTGTTTATCGTAAGTGTAAGAGCACTATAAAAGAGGTATTAGCTGATGAACTGCTGCATACAAGCTGTAGTGAAAAACAGGGGTTACCCACGTGGTTAAAAATGCAGCATTATTTCGGTGGATAAAAAAAAATGTTCTCACCAACTTGTTAGGGGGGTTATTAAGAGGTTGTTATATTTCGCACAAAATATCACCAGGGTGTTTGGCTAGCATGTGAGTTTCTTGTGTTTATCCTCTTATTTAAACGTTTAGCGTGTTTTTTTCGTGTGTTCGAATTGTGGATAAGCTGTGTCTTGGTGTGCATAAGTTTTATGAATGCATTTTTTTATTTCTAAAACAAATTTTTATAGGCGGTTAAACTTGCGTCCACGCATTGATGATTGGGGCGGTTTTATAGAAATGATTTGGCTTGAGGTGGGTTGGATAATTCAGCGTAACCAAGAAATGCGTGTATTCGAGTGAAAGGAGTGGAGGAGGGACCGTCAATTTGAGTGGGGAAGAGGTCTGTGTTTACTTGCCAATACAAAAACTTGAAAAGATCTTTCCTAGTAGGTCGTCTGGCGTAAACCGGCCGGTAATTTCACTAAGGTGATCTTGGGCAAGGCGAAGGTCTTCAGCCAAAAGCTCTCCGGCAGCGTGGGTTTCTAGCTGTATTTTACCGGCCTCAAGGTAAGTTTGGGCGTTATGTATGGCTTCTATATGGCGACGGCGAGCGCTGAAACCACCTTCTGTGACGGTTTGGTAACCCATAACCTGCTTAAGGTGATCGCGTAAAACTTCAAGGCCTTCACCGGTTTTGGCTGAAAGGGCTATAGTGTGATTGTCGTCGGCTGTCGCGGGGGAGGTAAAGCCACTTTCATCGACTTTATTGTAGATTAGCGTCACCTTATGGCGGCTTTCAGGGTGCTTCATGAGTTGCAGCCAGTAATCCTCCGTTTCGATTTCGACCTGTTCGTTGCTATCAATCATTAGTAGGATTCGGTCAGCTTGATCGATTTCTTGCCAAGCGCGCTCTATACCAATTTGTTCTACTTTATCGGGGCTATGACGTAAGCCCGCCGTGTCGATGACATGCAGTGGCATACCATCTATGTGTATATGTTCACGAAGAACATCTCGCGTAGTGCCTGCAATATCGGTGACGATGGCGACTTCGCGTTCAGCTAGCGCGTTTAAAAGGCTCGATTTCCCTGCGTTGGGACGACCCGCAATCACCACTTTCATACCTTCTCTTATTAATACGCCTTGCTTAGCGCTGTTTAGAATGGCTTTTGTGGTGTGGAGTAAACTGTTTAAATCGCCGAGTACTTTGCCGTCGCTAAGGAAGTCGATTTCTTCTTCTGGAAAATCAATCGCAGATTCAACATACATGCGCAAGTGTGTTATTTGGTCAACTAATGTATCGATCTTCTTTGAAAATTCACCCTTAAGGGAGTTTAGTGCCTGTTTTGCAGCGTGTTGAGAGCTGGATTCGATGAGATCGGCAATAGCTTCCGCTTGGGCAAGGTCAAGTTTATCGTTTAAAAATGCGCGCTCTGAAAATTCGCCAGGTAGTGCCATTCTCGCACCGCACTGAAGTATAACCGCCAGTAACATATCTAGAATTACAGGGCCGCCGTGCCCTTGAAGTTCGAGTATGTCTTCGCCGGTGAAGGAATGCGGGTTTTGAAAATACAGCGCAATGCCTTGGTCTAGAGGGGTGTGGTCAATATCATTAAATGGGGTATAGGTGGCTTCGCGAGGGTGTGGAACGAACCCCAGAAGTGATTGTGCGATAGAGCGTGTGTTGGGGCCGGAAATTCGAATAATTCCGACACCACCGCGACCGGGGGCTGTAGCTATAGCGGCAATGGTGTCGGTTGTCATAATGCAATGATTACGGTTGTTTAACTATTTTCAATCTTCTTCGTAATGAAGTATTGCTGAGTAATCGATAGGGTGTTGTTCACTACCCAATAAAGCACTAAGCCAGCTGGGAACATCATAAAGAGTGCTGTAAAGAATATGGGCATCATCTGCATTATTTTAGCTTGCATGGGGTCGGGTGGTGTTGGGTTCAATTTTTGTTGAATCCACATGGTTGCACCCATGAGCAATGGCAATACAAAGTAAGGGTCACGAACACTTAGATCGTGTATCCATAAAAAGAAAGGAGAGTGCCGTAACTCTACGCTTTCCATCAGTGTCCAGTAGAGCGCAAGGAAAACCGGCATTTGTAGCAGTACCGGTAAGCAACCGCCCATCGGGTTTACTTTCTCTTTCTTATAGAGCTTCATCAGCTCACCAGACATTTTCTGGCGGTCATCCCCGTAGCGCTCTTTTAGTTCAGCCATCAACGGTTGAACTTTGCGCATTTTGGCCATGGAGCGGTAGCTCATTGCGGAGGGGTAGAAGAAAAGCAATTTTATCGAGCAGGTTAGCAAAATAATGGCGATACCCCAGTTTCCTACCCAGCCATGGATTTTTTCTAGGCCGAAGAAGAGGGGTTTGGCTATCATCCACAACCAACCGAAGTCGATGGTAAGGTCGAGGTGAGGGGATATTGCCGACAGCGTACGAATGTTTTTAGGGCCCGCGTAGAATGATGCGCTTAGGCTGCCAGTGCTATTCGGTGCAATGGTGGTAGATTCACTTGTAAAACCAAGTAGATAGATATCAGACGAACGATTTTTACGTAAATTGAAGTGATTGGTTTTGTCGGCGTCGGGTATCCAGGCGCTGATAAAGTAGTGCTGGATCATTGCCACCCAACCGCCTACAAGTTCTTGTTTAACCGCTTTTTCGGCTAAATCGTCGAAATCTAATTTTTTTGTAGTTGGTGTCGGGCGTTGTAATGGCAGCGCCCAGGAAGGGCTTCATACTAATACCGGTGCCAGTGGTTGGGTCGTAGCTGTCTCGCTTTATCTGGCCAAACATATTAGCCTGCCAGTCGGAGGCCGACTTATTCGTCACAATGTATTCGACGCTGACTAGGTGGCTGCCGCGGTTAAAGGTAAAACGCTTTGTGATATCGGCGCCAGCTTGTTGGAGATTTAGGTCTACCACCAGTTTGTCGTCATTTTCATCGAGCGAGAAAACTGTTTGGGCAACGGAGAACACGGGGCGTGTGGTATTGCCATCTGTTCCATTGGGCCCTACTAAACCGGATTGCGCAATATAGGTATGCGATTCAGTTCTGTTTAATAGAATGAATGGGTTGTCCGATTCGTTTAGCTTCGCGTTGTAATCGAGCAACGCTACTTTAACGATATCACCACCTTTAGTATCGATTAAAATCTGAGCATTGTCGGTATTGACCGTGATTAGCTGCGAATAAGCGGCTAAAGATGGGGATGTGTCGTTTGGGTTACCTTGTGCGGTACGTCGCAACCGGAGCTTCGGGAATATCGGAAAGTTCAGCCGAACTAATCCCTTCAGGGGTTGTAGGGATATTAACCGGGTTATTGGGCGCAGGAGAGGCCGCCAATGTTGTCTCATTGCTTGAAGGTGCGCTGAGTTCTATTTGTTTTTCTTGAAACTCATTCCAGCGTATAAACAGCAAGAATAAAATAATTAATATGCCCCCAATGAGCGAATTTCGAAGCCAATTCATGGTGGATAAATACCGTTTTAGTGATGTTGATTATGGTGAGAAGAGCTTTTTGGATTGGGAACAGGGTCGTAGCCGCCTTTGTGCCAAGGCTGGCATCTTCCTATGCGTTTTAAAGAAAGCCAACTGCCGTGAAAAACCCCGTGCATGTGAATAGCGTCGATGGTGTAAGCAGAACAGGTAGGCTCGAAACGACACCGCGGTCCAATAAGAGGGCTGATCATATAACGATACGCGTAAACTGGAAGCAATATTAGGTGCTGAGCAATAGATCTGTCAGAGCGATTTAAGTTCGCTTTTCGGGATTTTGTGCTCTTTTGGCAACACGTTTCCATAGTTTTTCGAGAGTTTCGCGCAGTTCATTATTGGCGATTTGGTCGCCGCCCCGTCGGGCCAGAACTATAGCATCTATTGGTGGCAGATTGTGTTGTTTAAGGCGGAATGTCTCGCGAATAAGACGCTTTACGCGGTTGCGTTGAACGGCGTGGCGTATATTTTTTTTGGCAATAACTAAGCCCAATCGAGGGTGGCCGACCGTATTAGTTTTAGCGAGAATTAGAAAGTGTTGATGCGACGCTTTGAATAAAGCGTTATCGAAAACGGCAGAGAACGCGCCAGAATTTAAAAGTCTGTCGGTTTTTGTGAAAGATAATTCCTTCATCCGGTCAGAGGTTTCCACCCCGGCGTTCTGCGTGATACTTATTAAGCCGCTAGCTGCGCACGACCTTTTGCACGACGGCGAGCTAATACCTTGCGGCCAGCTTTAGTTGCCATGCGGGCACGAAATCCGTGGGTACGCTTGCGCTTCAAATTACTGGGTTGAAACGTTCTTTTCATTGCAGTTCACCTAGTTTGTACTGAGGAGAAAAACACTCCTCATATCAATAAAATCGGTTCTGGAAAGTTTACCTATAACAGTACACTCCCAAAGGACGCGCGATTGTATAGAACCCTAAGCGCAAAATCAATTAACACACGTAGTTTACACGGTGGTTTGGCCAATATCTCTAGCAGGAACAAAGGTCTTATGATGGGGGTAGGGGCTTATATTCGGGTAATTGACAGTTTTTACAGTAGTTATAAACAGGTTTATACACAGGTTCGTTGTTTTTTGGCGTTTGAAACACTTCATAAAATTTGTTTTATTTTTTGGGTTGGGTTTCGCTAACTGGCGGATTTAAAAGGAAAAATAAATATAGGGTGTTGGTTTTTAGTCTACTCACCTGTGGATAACACGATCATTTGGGAGTACACTAGCGGCCGCCTGTTGATAATTAGGCGTATCGGATTAGCCAAACACGCGGTAATTTCAGTGGTCGGTTCAGTGGGGCGTTGTCTTTCTGGGCTAAAAGCGTTGGTTAAGTGCTTTAGTAGGATTGGTAAAGGCGTTTTTTACCTGTTTTTAGCGTCTATAATAAGCGCCCAGAATTCGGGTTAATAAGAGTGGTTCCTGCAGCGCATGTATAATCGTGTGTTCTTTATTGTTTCGCCCTCCTTACCTATGGGTTAGTCGTGGGTAGTGTTGTTTTCGTTAATAGTAGTGATGGAGTTGATACTTGTCCGACATGTCGTGGGAATCTTGCGTTTCCTGTTTGCAGTCTGAGCTGCCTGCACAGCAATTTAATACCTGGATTAGGCCGTTAAAGCCTAGCGCAAGTGCCGGAAATAGATTGTCTCTCGTTGCGCCCAATAGATTTGTCCAGGATTGGGTAAATGATAAATACCGGTCTCGTATTGAAGAAATACTGGTACAGCAAGCGGGTGCCTTTCA
>Ga0065722_104348_pt1 | contig 25994 bp, 19 predicted proteins | sample BansetMetagenome_FD_59109 | JGI IMG/M metagenome (GOLD analysis project Ga0065722, IMG submission 59109) | Bankia setacea gill microbial communities from Puget Sound, Washington, USA - Caecum Enriched | ecosystem: Host-associated > Mollusca > Digestive system > Ceca | place: United States... | reverse complement strand
TAAGTTGCCGAGCCAGTACGGCCGCAGAAAGCGCCAGATTGTCGGTTTTAAGGTTATAGCGCCCAACAAAATCAGGCAGTGGGTTATCGTCGGTTACAATACGGCCACCACCCATGAAGGGCGTGACGGTGGTTTCTGGGTTTTCCACTGAAAACTGCCAGTTGCCGGTGGTATAGCGCACCTGAGCTTGGCGCACAAAAATACCGAAGTCGGTATTACCAATAAAGTCGGCTGTTTCAGGTAAGGCACCGGTGTTCTGAAAGGTTGTCCATGTTTGGCCGAACAGCCATTTGTCGTAAGTTAAAAACGCATGGCGTAAGCGTGGTGAATAAGAATTGGATATGCGTTCATCGCCATTGGGGGTGGCCATAAAATCCATTTCAATAAAGGTCTTGAGTGTATGTCCGTCAATATCGGACGAGGTGCCCAAATTAAAACGGGTTTGTCGAGCGTGCATGTCTAAGGTGTTATTGCCACTCTCACCACCCACCGGGGTTAATGAAGGAATGTAGAAATCGCGGCCAATATTGCCTGCCGCTAAAGCGCCATCACTATAGCTACTGGCAATGGCGTCGAGTTTCAAATATCCACCAAGTTTGACGGTGGTATTGTCGAAAGTACCGAGTTCAATTGCCTGGCTTATGGGTGCGGTGAATAGCGCAAACAAAGATAGTGTTGCGAGGCGGGTCGTGCCTAATGGTTTTTGATGAGCGTGCATGTACCTTCCCTCCGGGTTTTTATTTGTGTGATGAGATTCGGGGTAAACTGAACGTTAGACAATTAGCTATTGGTCTATGGTCTACTATAGTCGAATATTAGAAAGTGCGATAAAGCGAGAGTGTTTGAGAAGGGTAACGTACAATAATTGGCATCTAATGGGGATGTTATTGCGTCATTCTTAGGCCATGGTCTAATAGCATAAAATGTGTTAATCCGTTTCAATCACCATACTGGCATTTGCCGAAAAGCCTACAAACAAAAACTGCTGGTTTTTCCGGTATTTAGGAGATTGCTTACTCAATGTACCATTTTCATGTGGCCGACGATCACCCGCTATTTCGAAACGCCATTTTAGGAGTTATTCAGCGCCATTATCCCGATGCTGTTGTTAGCCAATCTGTCAATCTCGATAGCACGTTAAGTGAATTAGAAAATAAAGATGAAACCGATTTACTTCTGCTCGATCTCCATATGCCGGGCAGCCGTGATCTATTCGGCTTAATTTTAGTGCGTGAGAAATTTCCCAGTATTCCTGTGGCGATTATCTCTGCTGTGGAAGAAGCCGATACCATTAGCCGGGCAATGGGTCATGGTGCTTGCGGTTACATTCCGAAATCCTGCTCCCCTCAAGATATTCAGCAAGCGATTCAAGCGATTATGGCCGGTAATCGTTGGGTGCCAAATGAGTTTAACGACAGCCTTCTGCCAGTGAAAAACGAAGAAAAAGATCTTGCTGCGAAAATTGCGACCTTAACACCGCAACAGTACCGAGTTTTATCGTATTTGCGAGAGGGCTGGTTAAATAAGCAGATAGGTTTTGAAATGGGGGTAACAGAAGCCACCGTCAAAGCGCACATCACGGCGATTTTTCGCAAGCTGGGTATTTCTAATCGTACTCAAGCCGTGATCATGATGAAAGACTTTTAACGATCTACCTCAATTAGCCAAGCCGTGTTTTATTAGCTTATTTCTCGTGTGGCAATTTTGAAAAAGGATGACGGTTATTATTTGTACGAACAGCTAGAGCCATTGGATCAGTTTTATTGATGCAAGCCTCTCAAATTGTTGTTGAATCACGTTGTTAGTGATCCCTATAACAATTTTCGACCGTAACAGGCCTCACTATCACTCAATAAGAGACGTGACGCCATGAATACTCCCTTTAAATATTTAGCAGTACTGTCGTTAACATTTGGACTTGCCGCCTGTGGCGGAGATGATGACGATGGGCCGAATCCCACACCTACCCCTACTCCTACTCCTGAACCCGAGCTAACGACGGTTGTTGATGCTGCGGTTGCAGCAGGAAACTTTACAACCCTCGTGGCGGCCTTGCAGGCTACGTCGTTGGATGCAGTCCTCGATGACCCCGATGGTAGTTTCACCGTATTTGCTCCAACCGATGCGGCCTTTGCCCTATTGGGTAGCGACACGATTACCGCGTTGCTGGCTGATACTGATACCTTGTCAGACATTTTACTGTATCACGTAGTTAGTGGTGCGGAAGTTGATTCAACAACGGCGGTATCTATAGCAGGTACTACGGTTGAAATGGCCAATGGCGACAGCGTTGGCTTAAGCTTAGGCAGTGATGGTTTGCTGGTGAATATGTCCTTGGTGACGACCGCAGACATTACCACCGACAACGGCATTATTCATGTGCTAGATGCAGTACTCATGCCCCCAGCTGATAGGGGCGAGCCAAGTGCCAACATAGTGGAAACAGCAATCGCCGCTGGTAGTTTCACCACCTTGGTTGCAGCATTACAAGCTGCAGGCTTAGACGATGATTTGGCCAATGAAGAAGCGACCTTTACAGTTTTTGCTCCAACCGATGCTGCATTTGAAGCGGTTGGAGAAGACAATATTGCTGCCTTGCTGGGTGATGCAGATGCGCTCCAAGCAGTCCTCTTGCAGCACGTGGTAGGAGATGCCGAAATAAATTCTATTGGCGCTTATGCAGCCAATGGAACTTCAGTGACCACCCTTAGCGGCGCGGAAGTTGCCGTAAGCATTACCGATAGTGGTTTAATGGTTGGTGGCGCTTTGGTTACAAGTGCCGATATTTATACGACTAACGGTGTTATCCACGTTATCGATGCGGTGATCGTGGGCGATGTAGATTTACCCAGCCCTCCCGTATCCTTGGTTGACGTTGCTGTTGGTGCAGGTAGTTTCACAACCCTAGTTGCCGCACTGCAAGCAACCGGTCTAGACGATACTTTGGCGAATTTAGACGGAACCTTCACCGTATTTGCTCCTACCGATGCCGCCTTTGCTGAGCTTGGCGAAGATACTATCGCCGCCCTCCTAGCAGACACCGACACCCTCAGCAACATACTCCTCTACCACGTTATCGCCGATGCAGAAATTCTTGCCGATGCCGCTACCACCGTGGCCGCTTCTGATAGTTCATTGGTTGATATGGCCAATGGTGACAAGGCGGGCTTGTCTCTTGTCGATAGCACCTTGTTTGTGAATCTTTCAACGGTCACCGCCGCCAACGTAATGGCCGATAACGGCGTTATCCACGTTATTGATAAAGTTATGTTGCCACCGGCAGCGATGGGTGAGCCCAGCATGAATATTGTTGAAACGGCCATTGCCAACGGTAGCTTTACCACCTTGGTAACAGCACTTCAGGCTGCAGGTTTGGACAGTGTATTGGCAGATGAAGACGCCACATTTACGGTCTTCGCCCCTACCGATGATGCCTTTGCCCTTATTCCAGAAGCTGACCTTAATGCCCTGATTGCCGATACCGATGCACTCACAGCTGTGTTGCTAGGACATGTCGTTTCGGGTGCGGCGGTAGATGCCGTAACCGCATTTACGTTAAATGGCGCAAGTGCAACCACTGCCGGTGATGCAGAGCTCGCCATTAGTATTGTTGATGGCAAGCTGATGGTTGGAGCTTCAACCGTAGTGATGACCGACATCTATACTACCAACGGCATCATTCATGTGATTGACGCGGTTATTTTAGGCGCAGACTCCGCCATGATGATGCTGCCAATTGAAGACGGCCTCGCTGGTTGGAGTTCAGATGCAGCGCCAACCACGTTAACCTACAGTGCGGGAGAAATGTTGATTACGCCAGACTGGAGCGCAGACGACCAAATAGCCGTATACACGGCCGCCGAAGCGGGTGACTACACCGGTGCCGAGGTAACTTGGGTGTTGGATATTCCTGCGGAATACGTGGGTGCTGGAATAAATTTACAGCCTTACTTACAGCAAAATAGCGGCGAATATCAAGGCGACTTTAGTGCATGGATAAATGCCTCTGATCTGGTTGAAGGTGAAAATACTATTTCGTATACATTTGCCACGCCCCCAGTCGATATTCAACGTTTTGGCTTGCAGCTAAAAGGCAGCGATAGAACCGCTAGCCCAACTGTGGCGATCACCGTTAAAAGCGTGAGCATTGATATCTGAAGGAACTAGATTCGGATATTGAATGTAGTTAGTTAGCACACTTTGAAGCCCCGATTTTTCGGGGCTTTGTGTTTTTTAGCAGATCTACAATTTTCGATGTATAGAAAACAACATGGGCAGCAGTGTCTACCACCAGTCTGCTGCTTGGCGGGCTAGGTGTTCTCTAGGCGTTTCACAAAAATCTTTTGGACTTTTTGTTTGCGGTAACCGCAGGCACCATAAAAATTATGGGCTTGTTCTCGAGTGGCGTTTGCGCGAATACGAATGCGCTGGCAGCGGCCCTCCAGAAACTGTTCTGCTTCTGTAATTAAAGCCTTGCCTATACCCATGCCTCTGTGCTTTTCGAGCACTACTAAACTGGCAATTTCTCCGCTGGCGCCGGATGCAAGCCGTACGTCGATAAAGGCGTTAACGCAGCCAATAATCGTAGTTTCTTGTGCGGGGTTAACCACAACCGCAACGATCACCCGGCCGGCTATGGTATGAATAGCGTTCAAGGTCATTTTAATATCTTCCACGCTGCGGTAATAGCCGAGCTGCTCTAGCAAGGGCTGAAGTTGTGCGGCGTCGGTGAGTTCAGCAGGGCGTAAACGGAAATACATTTTTTAAGGCCTAATTTTTTCGTTGACGGTAGCGTTCCAGCAAGGCTCTGAGCTTGCTGGGTTTTATGGGTTTTCGCAAAAAATCGTAGCCGTGTTCTCGAATGGCTTGATTCAGGTATTCGTCTGGCGCAGCGGAGACTAAGCAGACGGGGAGAGGGCCCCAGTGGTCGCGAAGTTTTCCCGCGAGCTCTATGCCGTCGATACTTTGCCCCAACTGATAATCCATCAAAACCACATCCGGTGCTTTGTTTGCTTGCATAAAGCTTTTGGCATTGTCTGCGCTAGTAGCGCTACTCATGTGGCAACCCCAATTTTCCGTTAGAGCTCGCAGCGCGTGTAGATTGTTTTCATCGTCATCCACATAAAAAATGGCGAGACCTTGTAGATTGGCGGCAATACTGTTTGTGCTGACCTGCGTTGCGGCGCTAATACTGGCATCGCGCAGGGGTACACTAACAGAGAACATACTACCTCTCTGATCTTCGGATTTTAGTTGGATACTATGGTTTAACAACTGCGCAAAGCGCAGTGCAATGCCGAGCCCCAAGCCAGCACCTTCGATTTGGGTCTCAATCCGATAGAAATCGTCGAAGATTCTCTTACGGTGGGCCTCGGAAATACCCGGGCCAGTATCGTATACACAAATATCAATGGCCTGGTGTCGGCGTTTACAGCCCAATAATATCTTACCTTTGTCGGTGTATTTCACCGCATTGGATAGAAAGTTTTGTAAAATCCGACGCAAATATTTTGGGTCGGATTGCGTCCACAGCTTGGTATGCTGCCAGAGAAATTCAACCTCTGGATGAGTTTGAACACGGAACTCATTGGCCAGTGGCTCGAGAATGTCGCTAATGGCAAAGGTTCGAACCAGTGGTTTTAAGGCGCCGGTATCTAAGCGCGAAATTTCCAGTAGGTTGGAAATAATAAATTCTGCAGAGCCGATGGCATTGTGCAGGTGTTGTAAGTTTTCTTGCAGATCCCACTCTAGCCCGGGCTTTTCAAGCAGGGCGCTGGCGTACAGGTTGGCAGCGTTTAATGGCTGCAAAATATCGTGGCTGGCAATGGCCAGAAATTGTGTTTTATTGGCACTGGCAGATTCGGCAGCAGACTTAGCTTTAATAAGCTCTGCTTCAGTTGCTTGTCGAAGCTCCATTTGCGCTCGTAAGTTTTGATTGATATTCTCGATTTGCTCTGTCCGTTCTTGTACGCGCTGTTCGAGATTGACGTTGGCCTTTTCGAGTTCATTTTGTGCGTCGATAAATTCACTAATATCATCGTAAGTGGTGACATAACCACCTTTAGGCAGCGGCCGGCCTTTAATTTCAATAACTCCAGAATTGTGTTTGCGAACAACACGATAGGGTTTTCCAGCGGTCAAATGGTGCAGCCTTGTTTCCACGTGTTGTTCCACCGAGCCAGAACCGAGTATTCCCCGCTCCGCATTGAGGCGTACCAAGTCGGAAACAGGTCTGCCAACACGTAACATGCCTTGAGGATAATTAAACATTTGTTCGTAACGTTTATTCCAAGCCACCATTTTCAGCTCCGCATTTACCACGCTAATAGCAGATGAAATACTTTCGAATGAAGCAAATAACATATCCTGGTTAAATTGCAGGGTTCGGGTAGTTTCTTCGAAGATATTCACCACGTCTGCGACCCCGAGACTTTCACCACTGCTAAGGCTCACTAACATTGCTCGAGTAGAGGCAACACCAATAACGCCTGCCAAGGCCTGTTCGGCGTGTGCAAGTAATTCCGGGCTAGCGGGAAGATCTTCGTCTTGTGGATTGAGCAGCAGTAAGCGATGGCTGGCCGACTGCCCTAAAAATTGTTGTAGTAAGGCGCTGAGGTCACTGCGGTTTATTTGCAGATTTTGTACAGCAGTGTCTTGTTTTACACGTTCACGATGAATAAAGGCCCCAGCTTGGATGCGATCGGCGAGACGAGTTTTCCCAAGTCGTGAAAACCATAGTAGTGCAACAATATTGGCGCTCAAACTGATGACTACGCCACGGGTATAGGCGTCACTAAATTGCAGGCCAAATAAATGTTGGGGGCTCAAAAAAGCCTGTTGGAATAGACCTTCATCAATAATGTTAGAGGCGATAAAGCCCGCATTTGCTAGCAGCGGCAGCATAAGGGTGTAAAACCACAACAGTGTGCCTGAGGCTAAACCGGCAAAAACGCCAGTCGCATTACTGCCCTGCCAGTACAGGCCAATTACAATAGCGGGGGCCAGCTGAACGACCAATGCGAATGCAATTAAGCCTATATCGGTGAGCGCAGCATTTTCGGCTAGACTATGTTGATAGACCCAGGCAAGGCCGATAATTGCGGCCACGGTGAGGCGCCGTGTGGCCTTGAGTGATCGAGAATAATCGGGTACGGGGCCCTGACTTTTTCGGGTTCTCATTAGCAGCGGTAAAATCACATCGTTGCTGAGCATTTGACTAAGGGTGAGCGTGGCAACAATAATCATCGCCGTAGCAGCCGAAAATCCACCAATAAACCCTAGCAACGTTAAGGCTTGTTTATTGTGCTGGAGGGGCAGAGCTAACACATAGGCATCGCTGTTTACTTGGGTGTCGGCTAACAGCTGATTACCGACCCACGCAATAATGAATACGGCTATAGCAATGGCGATCATATAAAGGCTAAACGCTTTGCGGGCAAAGCGCAGGTGGGCTTCGCTTAGGCATTCGACAAATGTCACCTGAAACATGCGAGGCAAACACAGAATAGAACAGGCAGAAACCAGCGTTAACACCCAAAACGAGGGCGTAAGGGCACTTTGGGTGAACACTTGGTTGGCTGTATTGGTGGTAGCACTTAAGTCAAAACCGTCAGATATCGCAAAAGCAAATATGGCTATCGCGGAGAGCGCAGTAAGTTTAATCACAGATTCAAAGGCAATGGCGACCATGATTCCCGAATGGTAACTTGCCACATCGAGGCGGTTGGCGCCGAACAGCAGCGTGAATAGAATCATCATCACGGCGGCAGCTAGGGTAATGTCTTGGCTAGCAAACGAAAGGCTATTGACGCTAATGAGAATGGCATCCGTCACCGCTTTAAGCTGTAGGGCAATGTAAGGGACGGTGGCAAATAGCAAGATTAGTGTGACGACAATAGCAACTGACTGTCGTTTGCCATACCGAGAGGATAAAAAATCTGCAATAGAATGGATGTGTTCTTGACGAGAAATACTGGCAATGCGCTGCAAGAGCGGGAAACCCGCTGTGAACAGTAAAATAGGGCCGAGCAAAATGGGCAAATAGTACCAGCCACTCGATGCTGCAGTGCCCACTAGGCCATAAAATGTCCATGAGGTGCAATATACGCCAAGAGCCAAGGCATAGACAACGGGGTGTCGAGACCACCCGGCGCTGCTAAAGCGACGCCGATCGGCAAAGCGAGCTAACCAAAATAATATGGCGAGATAGCCCGCTAAAGCGGTAATTAGAATAATGGGTGACACTGAATATACTCCAAACGTAAAGCTGTAGAAACGCTACACTTAGCTTGCGGGGGGTTTAGCTATGCACTTTATAGCACTAGATTATCTGCATGTTATAAGCAGAGGTCTAGTGAAGTGGCAGAGTAAGCCGCTGAATTCGTTAAGCGATTGCCGGGTTAAGTCTACTCTTGCAGTACTGGTGGCCGCTAGGTTCGGCATGAAAATTAGACTAAAGTCGCACAGCACTACGTTATAAGTCCTGTTAATCTCTAGCTTGCTCGGGAGACGGGGGCGCTATAATAGAACGATTGTGGTCTAATCCCCGTTTCCCTAAAAATTGGAGGGCACTATGGCAGAAAATAATTCAGAAATAAGAAAAGCCTATTGGCAGGCCAACCTTAAGTTGATGTTGGTGTTGCTAATTATTTGGTTTGTAATCTCCTATGCATGCGGCATTATTTTTGTAGATGCGCTTAATGCGATACGCATTGGCGGCTACAAATTAGGGTTTTGGTTCGCTCAGCAAGGTTCAATGTATGGTTTTGTGGCCATCGTCTTTTTTTACTCTCATCGAATGGCGGCACTTGATCGCAAGTTCGGCGTAAACGACTAGGGGTATTATAATGGACTTGCAAACACTAACGTTTATTGTCGTCGGCTTTACTTTTGCCGTTTACATCGGTATCGCTTTTTGGGCGCGTGCCGGAACTACCAGTGAATTCTACGTTGCTGGGGGTGGTATTCACCCTGTCGCCAATGGTATGGCGACTGCCGCCGACTGGATGTCCGCTGCGTCTTTTATTTCCATGGCAGGCTTAATTGCGTTCTTTGGCTACGGTGGTGCGGTGTTCCTTATGGGGTGGACCGGTGGCTACGTACTGTTGGCCATGTTACTGGCACCTTACTTGCGTAAATACGGTAAATTTACCGTACCTGAGTTTATTGGTGACCGCTACTATTCTAAAACTGCACGCATTGTTGCTGTTGTTTGTTTGATTGTGGCTTCGGTAACCTATGTTATTGGTCAAATGAAAGGTGTTGGGGTTGCATTCTCCCGCTTTCTTGAAGTGAGCTACGATGTTGGTTTGTTGGTGGGTATGGGCATTGTTTTTGTTTACGCCGTGATGGGTGGCATGAAAGGTATTACTTATACGCAAATCGCCCAATATTGCGTACTCATTTGCGCTTATACAATTCCAGCTATATTTATTTCTTTACAGCTTACTGGTAACCCTCTGCCTCAGCTCGGTTTAGGTAGTACCTTGGTGGGCACAGACACATTCTTACTAGACCGGCTAGACCAAGTGGTGACTGAACTTGGTTTTGCAGAATACACAACACAAAAACGCTTGAGTTCGTTTAATACCTTTGTTTACACCTTGTCACTCATGATCGGTACTGCCGGTCTGCCGCATGTGATCATTCGGTTTTTCACGGTAAGCAAAGTCAGTGATGCTCGTAAATCTGCTGGTTGGGCGTTAGTGTTTATTACCATTCTTTACACGACTGCTCCCGCTGTAGCCGCCATGGCAAGGCTCAATCTACATCAAACGATAGAACCTAGTGCTGGTCAAAATCTAGCTTATGAAGAGCGTCCGAGTTGGTTTAGAAATTGGGAAAAAACCGGTTTGCTAGCCTACGAAGACAAAAACGGCGACGGTTTAATTAGTTATACCGCCGACAAAGCCACCAATGAAATGGTAAAAGTGGATCGGGATATTATGGTTCTGGCCAACCCCGAAATCGCTCGCCTACCTAATTGGGTAATTGCGTTGGTTGCTGCTGGTGGTTTGGCTGCTGCTCTATCCACTGCTGCTGGTTTGTTGCTAGCCATTGCTTCAGCAATATCGCACGATTTATTGAAGGGTGTATTCCGGCCAGATATTAGTGAAAAGCAGGAATTACTCGCCAGCCGTATAGCGATGGCAGGGGCCATTGTACTTGCCGGTTATCTCGGCTTTAATCCACCGGACTTTGCTGCAGGTACGGTTGCGCTCGCCTTTGGTTTAGCCGCGTCCTCTATATTTCCCGCACTAATGATGGGAATATTCAGTAAACGAATAAATCGGGAAGGCGCAATTGCGGGAATGATTGCCGGTATATCGGTCACGCTCTTGTACGTGTTCCAGCACAAGGGAATTATGTTTATCGCCAGTACCAGCTATCTTGGTGATATGCCCGCAAACTGGTTTTTCGGCATAGAACCCAATGCCTTTGGCGCCGTTGGTGCGTTGGTTAACTTTACGGTTGCTTTTGCGGTTTCTCGAGTGACGGCTCCACCGCCTGAGCACATCCAACATTTGGTGGAAGATATTCGTATTCCAGCGGGTGCGGGAGAGGCTGGCGGCCATTAAAAATTCTTGAGGGGTTTTTACACAGAGGGTGATAACCCTCTGTGTTTTTTTGGTTTTTGGGCAGAGCGTTTTACGCGTGTTCGGAGTACAACAATAATTATATTTAACCCGAAAATATGAATGCACTGAAAAACAAACACCTCATTATTGCAATGTTTGTCGCGCCTACGTTGGCTATCTTAGCCTACTTAGGCGTTGACTATCAGCTATCAGAAAAGGCCAAACCGGCGGTTAAGGGGCAAAGCTACCAATTGGCAGCTCAATCAAACTGTCGATATCAAAGTGGCATGTGCACTTTAAAAAATGGTGATATTAAATTCACCCTTCGAGCTGAACGCAAAGCAACGAACGTTGTTGAGCTAACATTAACTAGTGAGTTTCCGCTACAAAAATCCGTACTGGCCTTATTGGCGTCAGGGCAAGAATACCCTCCTGTTGACATGCTCTCTATTGGTGAAGTCGTCAGCGACGCTAGCCCTGTAGAATATGAGCATGTTGCGGAGCTTGCCATTATAGACTCTGAAAAATCTACCCTGCGCCTAGCAGTAATTGTTGACGGCGTTAGTTATTTCGCTGAAATATCTGCTGTATTCGTCGATTTTGAAACTGGGTTTTCCAGAGATAATTTTTCCAACTAGGAAGAATTTATGGTCAGTGAAACAAGTGACGTCCAACATTTTATTGCTGAGCAAGCGCTCTTTCAGCATCTCGACTACAAAAGTCTAGAGCAGGTTTGCTCGAATATCTATACCGCTTTTAGTAAATCTGGTAGTCAATTAAGCTATTCCTACTCCGATAGACCTGCAGACGATAAGCGACCTGGGCTGATTATGGTTCGCTCCGGTAGCTTGGAGATCCGGGGTGATAGTAACGAGCTTATTGATCGGCTTAGTTCTGGAGATTTTTTACTGCCCCATGTTATTGCTGAGTCTTCTAGCATTACATGTAAAGTTAGCGTTTTAGAAGATTGCCTCTATTATGAAATTGCCGACACCGCTTTTCAGTCGTTGTACAGCAGTGACCGGGATGTTGCCTATTTATGTGATAGCTATGCAAGGCGTTTTTCACATACTTCTCCTAGCGGTTCCGCCGTTACCAACTCTACAGCAATTGTATCGCCCTTCGAGTTCGAACATCGTCCTTTGGTTCTGAGAGAAAACTTCCTCGATCAATCGGTATCTGCGTTTATGTCGTCACCGGCAGTGACAGCCTTGCCAGACATGAGTGTATTCGATGCTGCAAAATTAATGCGAGATAAAAATGTATCGTCTTTACTCATTACCGCCGAACAGGCTTTGATAGGCATAGTGACTGACCGCGATTTACGCACACGGGTGTTGGCGGAAGGTATTGTAACCAGTGCCCCTATCTCAACAGTAATGACCGCACAGCCACGATGTATTGACGCCGATGCGGCCCTGCATCAAGCACAGTTAATTATGATGGGCGTCAATATTCACCATCTTCCAGTCGTGAATGGCCAAAAGCCGGTTGGGCTTATTGGTTTGAGTGATATTGTTCGAGCAAATAATAGTGAGCCCCTGTCTTTGACGGGCTCCATAAAGCGGGCAATGTCAGTTGCGGAGCTGGCTGCCATTGCAAAACAATTTCCAGAATTGGTTGCTACGTTAATCGAGCGGGATACCCGAGCAGTTGACGTTGGCGAAATTATTACAACACTCAGCGACGCTTTAACTCGGCGACTCATTCAGCTCGCCGAGGCAGGTTTTGGTGAGCCACCCTGTGAATATGTATGGTTGGCATTTGGTTCGCAAGCGCGACAGGAGCAGGTGTTGGGGTCTGATCAGGACAACGCCATTATTGTACAGGGGGAAAAGCGGGAGCTACACGATGCCTATTTTCAGCAATTAGCCAACTTTGTTAACGATGGTCTTGACCAATGTGGAATGGTGTTGTGCCCCGGCGATATTATGGCCCGAAACTCAAAATGGCGTATGAACTTGATCGATTGGAAAGCTTGCTTTCAGCAATGGATTGAGCAGCCTTCACCCAAAGCCCTAATGCATGCAAGTATCTTTTTCGATATGCGAGCGATATGGGGAAATTCTAATCTTGTTGATGAGCTGCGAGCGTCGGTATTGGCGAGAGCAAGAAAAAATACAATATTCTTGGCATTAATGAGTGACAACGCTTTGAGTCATTCTCCTCCACTTGGTTTTTTCAAAACATTTGTTTTAGAAAAAGATGGTGATCACAACCGTAGTTTGGAGTTAAAAAAACGTGGCACCATACCGATAGTTGATATTGCCCGTAACTACAGTTTGAGCGCAGCCATTACCGAGGTTAATACCACCGCTAGATTGAAGGCGTGTGAGCAAAAAGGTCTTTTGTCTAAATCACTAGCGAGTAGCTTGATAGATGCACATGAATTTATTGCCGGTATTAGACTGCAGTCGCAAGGCAATAAGTACCGTGCAGGGGAAAGGGTAGACAACCACCTAGACCCCAAAACCTTATCGCCTCTTGTGCGGCATCAATTAAAAGAAGCTTTCCATTTAGTGCGTCAGGCACAGTCGGCGATGAAGGCGAGGTTTGGTGGTGGTATTCTATAGGCTGCAGCACTACTACAAGCGTTGGCTGAATCGGGATACGGCAAAAGGTAGCGTATTGGAGCCCCTATATGGGCAGGCAGCCATTAACGGACATCAGCGTTTTACCAACACCAAGTTTTTGGTAGTAGATTGTGAAATGAGCGGCCTAGATGTCAAACAATCCCAATTACTCAGTATTGGTTGGGTACTTATCGAAAAAGGACGTATTGTTAATGCCTCGGCGAAGCACCTGTTAATTCATGCGGATAAAGGTGCAGGAGACAGTACGATCATTCACGGATTACACGACAGCACAATTGCTGGCGCCAAAAGTGTTGCAGCTGTGCTCATGTTGTTAATTAAGCAAATGCAAGATTCCGTATTAGTCTTTCATCATGCCCCCATTGATATTCAATTTTTGCAGAGTGCGAGCGAAAGTGTTTTTCGTTGTCCTTTATTGTTTAGTTATGTGGATACTATGGCGCTCGAAAAGCGTCGCCAACAAATGCAAGGTAAGCACTACAGCTTGCGCTTAAGTGAGAGTCGAAAACGCTATGGATTAGGCAGTGTCCAACAGCACAATGCACTGGCAGATGCATTGGCAACCGCCGAGCTTTTTTTGGCGCAAACTAGCTATATTGATAGACCAGAAAACCTCAAGCTTAAAAGTTTGGCCATGGTCTGCGCCTAAATACCAGATGTTGTACGGTGTAAAAAGGGAAATGTAACCAGCGATAAGGGACTTAAAGCACTAGCGTATTGTCAAGGAGCGAAGGTTTCGCGAACTAAGAGAGTTGAAAGATGGGGAAAGATGCAGCGTAGCAAGTACAAATGGCATTATGGACACTTTTTTGCGGTGTGCTCAATACCTATATGCTTGGCTCTCCCAGCTTGTGGTGGTAGCACCAGTAGTGAGGTGGCAGCCGATAAGCGAGAACCGAAACTCAGTGAGGCAGACCCAGAGCTCAGCCCCCCAATTTGCTTGCCTGCATTAGAGAGTATTCAACCGCAACCCGGTCAGGCCGAAATTCGTGTGTTGGGTGAAAAAATTGTTCGTATCGATGTGGGCACGAGCTACCTTGATGCTGGTGCATTGGCCCTAGACGAAGAAGATGGCGACATCAGTGCCAATATTGTGGTCAATGGCCTAGAGGCCCTCGATACGAGTCGCAGTGGCGATTATTTGCTGCGCTATGACGTGACCGATAACGATGACAACCCTTCTCCCTCGCGTTATCGCATCATACGCGTGACTGAAAGTAATGAAAGTAGGGTGAGCAAGCGGTTTTTCAATGAAGTGGACAGTGTATGGGAATATTTTGAGTACCTACCCGAGGACCTAGGCACTGACCCAAACAAAACATACCCTTTGCTAATTGTTAACCATGGTTGGTCTCATTCAAAACGTTTTGATGCAGCGTCGGGTATGAAAGCCATGAAAGGCCAAACCGTTGTTGAAATGCTGGAGAGCGGGGAGTGGGATCAGGCGTTACCGTTTATTGTTCTGGTGCCTCAGCGTTGTTGGAGTGATGTGAATTATCCGCAAGTTAAGCAGCTTAATCATTTTGTGTTATGGGCAGAATCGGTTTACCCGGTGGATAGAACGCGGGTCTATATGACTGGAACCAGCATGGGTGCTTGGGCTACATGGGAATACATGCGCTGGTACCCGAATGTACTGGCAGCAGCAGTTCCGTTTTCTGGCGGTGGTTGGTGGCCTGAGGCCTGTCAATTTTCTCATATACCGGTATGGGCGTTCACGGCTATAAATGACAATGTTGTTCCCTATACCGATGTGAGCGATACCGTTGAACATCTGCGCGCATGCTCAGCCGCGATTGAGCCAAAGTTAACGGTATTTGGTGAGGGTGGGCATATTATTGACGACAAGGTATTCGATCTATCGTATTTAAATCGTGGCGAACCAGAATTCGATTTATACGATATAAGCATCTTCACGTGGTTATTGCAGTATGAAAACGCAGAGCGTTAGTTGCGGATGGTTATATTGTACCCGTGTGCGAGACAGTTTGAGAGAGCTGCGCCACTAGGGTAAAAATAGTGGCGCTTTTTACGCTTGCTGTTGTAGTGGATGTGGCGATTAGCTTACGGTGTCCAAAGCTTGACTAACATCTGCAATAATATCGTCGATATTCTCGATACCGACAGAAATCCTTACCAAATCAGCACTGACTCCCGCAGCAGCCAGCTCTTCCTCATTTAATTGTCTATGTGTTGTTGAAGCCGGGTGACAGGCTAGGGATTTGGCGTCGCCAATATTGACTAAGCGCAAAATCATCTGCAAGGCATCAATAAACTGGCTACCCGCAATTGCCCCGCCTTTTATGCCGAAGCTCAAAATACCGGAGGCCTTTCCGCCGGTAATGTTTTTGCAGTTCTCATAAAAGGGGCTGGCCTCAAGCGCGGCGTAGTTTACCCAGGCAACTTTGGGGTGGGCCTGTAAATAGTGGGCAAGTTTTTCCGCATTTTCGCAGTGCCGTTCCATTCTTAGCCCCAACGTTTCTAGGCCCTGCAATATTTGGAAAGCATTCATAGGGGAAATTGCGGCACCAGTATTGCGCAATGGCACCACGCGGCAACGCCCAATATAGGCTGCTGCCCCTAAGGCCTCCGTATAAACAACGCCGTGGTAGGACGGGTCGGGTTCATTAAGGATAGGAAAGCGCTTTTTATTGGCAACCCAGTCGAAGCGACCAGAATCGACGATAATGCCACCAATAGAGGTACCGTGACCGCCAATATATTTGGTAAGTGAATGAACAACGATGTCGGCACCAAGCTCAAAGGGACGGCACAAGTAGGGTGTGGCGACAGTATTGTCGACAATAACGGGAACACCGTGCTTTTGGGCGATTTTGGCCAAGCGTTGGATGTCGACGATATTACCGGCTGGGTTACCAATGGACTCACAAAAAATAGCCCGCGTTTTTTCATCAATGGCGTTTTCGAAACCCACGAAGTCGTCATGAGAGAGCATGCGAACATCGATGCCCTGCTTTGGTAATGTGTGGGCAAATAAATTGTAGGTTCCACCATAAAGCTGGCTAGTGCTCAAAATATTGTCGCCCACCTCGCAGATGCACTGTAGGGCATATGTTATGGCAGCCATTCCGGAGGCCACCGCCAAGGCCGCGATGCCCCCCTCCATTGCAGCCACGCGCTGTTCAAGCACATCTGTTGTTGGGTTCATAATGCGCGTGTAAATATTTCCGGGGACTTTTAAGTCAAATAAATCGGCACCGTGCTGAGTATCGTCAAAGGTATAGGATGTGGTCTGATAAATGGGAACGGCGGCAGCTTTTGTTGTTGCTTCTGCCGTATAGCCGTGGTGCAAGGCAAGGGATTCGAGTTTCATGCGTATCTCCAGTAGGTGTCATGTAAGTCATAGATACTGCGAAGGTAGCACCAAAAGGTACTGTCTTTAATCGGAGGTTCCGTGAGTATTTTTCTCCAGTATATGAGTGGCATCGCCGTCTAAGCTGTGCTGATTCTTTCTACCCCAATAGTTTTCAATACCTTTGTCCCCGAGCTTATTCGCCCAAGTGGAAAGTTGATCGCGTTCTTGCTTATAGTCGTAAAATGGAACCGCCATGCCACAAGAGTTTTGTACTAAATCTATGCTCACATCAAATATTTGCCTAGCGCCCGGTAAGGGCGTAAAAAGCGCGTAAAAGGTATCCCACTCTGGGTCGTTTTGATGAATAACACGAGCGTTTCCGTATAGCCTTAAAATATTGGGTGCGCCTGTAAATGCCATAAACATTAAGGTCATACGGGTATTTTTTTGAATATGGGCGGCTGTTTCGTTTCCACTCCCGGTTACGTTGAGCCATACCACTTGGTTAGGGCCTAATATACGCAGAGAGTCCATTCCCTTCGGAGAAAGATTTACCCGGCTATCGGCAGTGGCGGTACCCACAAAGTAAAGTTTTTGGTTTTCCATAAACAGTCTATTTTTGTCAGAAATATCAGGGTATTGCGTTCCCATGGTCCTAGTCCTTGGTTGTGCCGGTTAAAGTCAAAGCGGGTAGTCGGTAAGAATGTTCCAGTGTAGCGAGGCGTTTATGTCACGCCAAAAAATGTTCAAGCCAGTGGCCCATTTGTCTATTGGAAGATTAAACAACGCTTGCAAACTCACTTGGCCAACGTTGTTCAAATGGGTTTGATATTCCAATATAAGCGAGAAATCACTTTAGCCTCAGTTCTTCAAAGCAATAGGCAGTTCTGCAATACGCAGAGTCAATACCACCTGTATCCAAGCGATGATGGTTGGGGAAGTAGGATTCCGAGGGCTTTAGGTGCTGAGCCCTACTGTGCGTACTCAGCATTAATAGCGGCGTTAATTTCATCTACCAAGCCGGGCAACTGTTTTTCGCTGTAACCTACGTGCTTAGCTACAACAGTGCCATCTTTACCCACGATCACCATATGGGGGATTCCGTCTACTCCATACCGTTTAGCGATAGTACCTTTGTGGTCGTAACTAATAATAATGGGGTTATCTGCAAGCGCGGTTGCGATGTGTTTAAAGCGCTTTTTCCCCTCCAAATAATTTATGCCAATCACCTGCAGCTTATCGTTACCCACCTGCTTTTGAATCGTACTCAGTATCGGTAATTCCTTCATACAGGGCCCACACCACGTCGCCCAAAAGGTAATGATTAGCACCTTTCCTTCGTAGTCAGCGGCCGAAAGCGTTTGACCACGGAGATCCTTTCCTAGTCTGTTATAGGGTTTATCGCCCACGTCGACGCCGGCAAACCCCAGTATAGGGTTCAGGGAAAGTAGCGCTACCAAGGCAATCCGAATAAAGTGTTGCATTGCATTACTTCCTTTAGTGTTTAGAAAGGCTATCACTGAGTACATGCGCCTAAATGAGTGTGTCTGACAACGGGGTAATGATAGCTGTTTTGACGGCCGCTATAAAGCTAGGAGCATTCTAAGGGCGATTACGAGGTACAGCCCTACCCTCCAGCATAGCTAAGCGTATGCGCCAGTTACCACCATGGTTCTTTTTGCAAGCCTGTTCGGAATCGAAGCGTATTTGTGAGGGCGGGTTCTTCAGCCTAACCCCCACCCTTAACGCACTTTGTTGAATTTTTGAGCGAATATTGCTTGCGCTGCCGCTGTTAGTAAAAGCGTCTAGTTGCTCATCATATTCGAAAATACAGATGATAAGTAAGCTTGCGGGGAAGTTTGCGTAGTCTGCTTGATGGGTGAGCCAACTAAAGCCTTCTAGGTCTTTGAGGGTCGATTCACAAACCGACTGAAGGGCACCACGAAGCGCATTGTCCAGCTTCTTTTGTGTTTTACTTAGCGCTTTCGGCATGGGTTTGTTGTCTTGATTGAGGTCTGTAGCACAATCGGAAAAAATACCAACGGCTGTTAAGTCAGCGACGCTATCACTACTTATTGGTCATTTCTGCGTGTTAAAGCGCGAGAGTCCAGAGTAGTAAATTATAGTGACAGACTCTATTATAATCTAGTCGCTGAGCCTTGATTCGAGTGGAGTGATGCCGAAAATATACGCTATTATGGTTAGGGACACTAACAAGCTCACACTATGATATTTTATATCAGTATCGACAATCTTGCCTGTAGGTTAACCATGCTATCCATCGCCGTGGTACTTTAGAGCCACGAGTTTAATCATAGAGTTAGTCATCGATATATCGTCAAAGGATCTCTAAACACTAGGAATTAATACATGGCAAAAAAATTTTATGTTGTATGGGAAGGTCGAGCACCGGGTATCTATACGGACTGGACGACCTGTAGAAAACAGGTGGACAAGTTTGCCGGAGCAAAGTACAAGTCATTCCCAACGCTATCAGAGGCGAAAGCCGCCTATGCAGGCAGTAGTACCACGACTGCCGAAAACAGCCGTGCGAAAACACCGAGCGCTAAACGAGCATCGGGTCATTCCGGGGTAAAAACCTATAGTATCGCAGAAGTGAATGCTCGAGAAGAGTACAGCAAAATTTTCACTGATGGTGGTTGTGAGCCAAATCCTGGTGAAGCAGGTTCAGGTTTGGCGCTTTATCGAAACAATGTATTAGCTGAATTGTGGTATGGCCTCTATCAGCCCTTAGGCACTAACAATACTGCTGAATTAAACGCTCTATATGAAGCCATGCTAATAGGGCAAAATGAATTGGCTCAAGATCGAACAGTTGCAATATTCTGCGATTCAAAATATTCCATTCAATGCGTTACGCAATGGGCCGTTGGCTGGCAGAAAAAGGGCTGGAAAAAGTCTGGCGGCGATATTAAAAACCTAGACCTAATCAAGAAAATGTTCGCTCTCTATCTAGAAATAAAAGATTCCGTGTCTATCCTTCACGTTAATGGTCATGTGGGTGTCGAGGGAAATGAATTAGCGGACCGCATGTCGATTGTTGCTATAAGCGAGAAAGAAAGAAAATTCCTACGTTACCCCGGTACCGACGATATCGATACTCTTTTAGCGTTGCGAGCGGGTTGATAGTCGATGCTGCCCGTGTTGTATTCTTTTCGACGTTGTCCCTATGCCATGCGTGCACGGATGGCTTTGAAATTTCACAACATTAAAATTGAACATAGAGAAGTACTCTTAAAAGATAAACCACAAGCGCTATTGAATATTAGCCCTAAAGCTACGGTCCCGGTACTACAGCTGCCATGTGGGAAGGTGCTGGAAGAGAGTCGAGATATTATGCTGTGGTCGGTTGATAATTCCACGTTGGGCAACACTGTTGACTATAAGTGTACTGCCCCGATGGCTGAGCTGATTGACAAGAATGACGGAACATTTAAATACTACTTGGATCGATACAAATATGCCGACCGTTATCCCGAACATAGCCAGCAAGACTACCGAGATAAAGCCTGTGAGTTTCTTGATGACCTAGAAAAACGCCTGCAAAACCATCGCTTCTTATTCGCTGAGCACAGCAGTTTTGCGGACATAGCCCTAGTGCCCTTCGTTAGACAGTTTTCAATGGTCGACAAAAAGTGGTTTGATGCCTCTGCGTACGATGCGCTCAAGTCGTGGCTGGGCGAATTCTTGTGCGCGCAATTGTTTATGTCAGTAATGGAAAAGCATTCACAGTGGTATGAAAAAGCCGACTAAAGTCACTGATCCTAGCGACATTTTACTACACCAGAGCTATGTCAAGGCTCCCTCATACTTTGGTTGGAGACATGAACAAACGCCGTCGATGAGTGTGGCGTGCCCTCTAATGTACGAAGACTCCTCTTTGTCAGTGCGTTCCCGATGAATTTTCGGCCTTTATCAGAAGCGAGGTTGTGAAAGCGTCTTTTTAATGAGGCGTTCTAGGTTTGCTACAGCTCCACTGTAATAGTGTAATTGTCTGTAATATGAAATTTTGTGGCTTTATGGAAAGATGACCTTACACGTATCGGAGCTTACCCAGTGCCGATAGGGTGTTAGCTGAAAATTCCAAAACTTGGTCCACTGGGCCACACTCACAAAAGGTTTACCCAATGGCAGTTACCGAAAGCAATCCGACGCCACTGGCGGCGGCAGTCAAAAACCCCCACAACGTAGAAGCCACCAAGTATTACATCTTCAACGAAACTGGCAATATCATGATGGCGACCACAGCCGATGCCAGCGAGCCGATTCAAAAAAATGTGCAAGACGTATTTAACGAAGTGGCGGTGTTCTTCGCTGGCATGACCCGAGCCATCACCACCACCAAAAACCCTGCTACCGGTAAACCCTATTCTTTGTATAACTACGAAGCTCTGGAGCGGGTGATTGCGGGTTCCGGGCTGTTTGTTCATGTCACCGAGGAGGATGTGCTGTCAAAGTCTTCTAGCTTTGGCGCCGACTTCTCAAAAGAGTTACTAGAAAATCTTCTCGGTCTGGCCACCGGGGCCGGCGAGATGGCCTTTGCCTCGGCCATGATATCCTCCATCGGAAAAGCGGGTTTGGAGATCGGTGGAAGCCACAGTAGTGTGTCCAGCAAAGTGGGGAATATTGTGTTTGTGTGTGAATATCTGCTTGGGATGCCAATCATCAGCGCTATTGTGGTGTACGCGGACTTCAACGAGAACAAGCAGACTTTCAAGGCCGGTCCATGCTTTAGCGAGTCTTCGGTCTCAACTTCATTGACGATGCACAAAGACACCTACATGTTTGTGACACCAAAGTTTATTCACGAATATGCGAGTGATTTGGACTCAATCCAATCCGATCCAAACTACCTAGAACTGATCGGCTGGCTAAGTAATCTCGTCAATCAAGTGCCATCGGTCACCATGGTGATAGACACCGATACAGCAAAAGAAGTCACAGGTTCTTTGACTGCCGGTACACAATATACCATTGAGGGTCAGTTCTTAGGTGACAAAGGTACGCTTGATTTCAACGAAAAATCATTGGTTTCGTCTAGCTGGAGCGACAATTCGGTGGTCTTTACAGCGCCATCAGACGCTTCTAGTAAGGCGAGCCCAATACTGATAAAGGATCAAAACGGCAAGCTTATTGCGCAAACCGCTGGTTTTACTATTGCGGCAAAATAATCACAATTGGTTAAGTAAAGCGCTGCGACGCTGTATTGGTTTTTTTGCTAGAGGCTGGGGTCGGAAGGCCCCAGCCTTGGTTACATTGGTCAGTCAGACCGGCAATGTTGTCTTGCAGGTGCCACCAAATACCAAGCCGAACCGGGTTGATCGGCGTTTATGGCGTATCTCATTCGGGCGTTTTGCGTGGCTACTGAAAACGATGGGGCCATTGGCAAACAGCTTTCACGCGACCACCACACTGTTTGCAAAATGTGCATGGCTAAAGCCGGTTGGCGAACCACGGTACATCAACCACAAGTTACAACAGCGGTACGTAAAAAAATACCTTGCTGACGTCCTCTATGCCGACGGTAACAATCCTTGCCATCAAGATCGCGCGCAGCGGTTGTTGATGACCATGACCAATCGGGCGCTAAAACTAAGTGAATACGGCGACACGCGATTGACAACGGTGGTCCTCAAGTGCCGATACGAGCAAGGACATCCCCAAAGCTACATTTACCTCTATAGCTTTTCTATGGACTCATTAAGGTGTTCAGAGCTGGTTGAGTTAAACATCAGGGAGCAAAAGTTTCGCGTAATAGTATCTTGGAAAAAAAAAGACTAAATAACAGAATTACCTAGTCTTTATTTTTGTGGCTGTGACTGGTTTCTATGTTCAGAGCCAGTGAGGTGACTATTTTTTGTTATCTATAGTGACGATATCTTCGATACTTAATGAGGTTTCGGTTTTTTCAGTCATTTTTAGATGCTCACGTTTTAGCTCTAAATGTTCTTTAATCTTCCCCCTTTTTTCCTCAGGGGCTTCTTTCAGCGCGGCTTCTAGGAGCTCTATATCTTCCACTAATTTAGTTTTTTCACCTTCTATTTGCTCTGCACGTTCAGCTTTATCAAAAACCATTTCTTCTGCAACGGCAGCTTCATTAATTACAGCTCTATCCTTGGGTGTTGCTTGGAAGGAAGAGGGAATGGTCTTTTGACCACTACTTATTTGGTGTTGGTTCATGAAAGCCGGAGACACAATTTCAATACCTTGGCCATGTAAGGTATCGAGCACCGCTCGGAATAAATTTGATCGAGCGGTAAGTAGCCCTTTAACTTCGGTAAGCAACGCGGAAATTCGGTAAGTTATAGAGTAGTCGCCGAGTTCAAGAATATGAACATAAGGATCCTTAAGCCCGCTTTCCTCCGCAGCTTGAATAAGCAGAGGTTCAATTTGCATATGATGAACATCGTATCCTAAGGACAGCGTAGCTGAAACGATGGCACCCGAAGTGCGAATGGTAGAGACGGGATTGTTGACTAAGTACGCATTTGGGAGAGCGATAAGTTCTCGGTTTTCAGATTGTATCTCGGTGTCGAATAACCCTCGTTCAGAGACACGACCAAAAAATTCACCAACGCGTATAAAATCCCCGGTTCGGAACGGTTTTGTTATGCGAAGCAAAACGCCAGACATTAAGTTGGCAATGACATTTGTGGAGGAAAATGCGATTATGCCCGAAAGGAGGATCCCAATTAAACCGATTAATTGGTTCCGAGAGCCTTCGTCTATTGGTAAAGAAATGACGACGGCCAAAACGCTAACAATTGTCAAAACCAGCATTAAAATTTGAAGCGGAAACTTTCGTTCGTTTCCGAGTTCCGGGCGCCGCACGAGAAGGACCCAATTGCAACCCCACAAAAACCCGCCACATACAACAAGGGTGACCAAGGTAGGTAGGAAGGCGAGAGAAAGGTCGACCATTTTATCGGAAATAAGCATATGCGCTGTTCCTTAGCAAAGCAAAAACACAAAAAGGTGCGTGTGTGACGGGCATGTCAGACCTCTGGACGTCAAAACACCATCAACAAACCTATTGTATAGCAAAACGGCCACGAGAAAACTTTCTCTGTGGCCGCTAGGTGTTTCCCTTGGGTGTTGTGAGTTTTAGGGTTGCGCAGCATCCGAGTGGTAGATCAATTTTACTCTTATATAGTAAGGGGCATCGTAACCCCAGTCATTGTCAGCCACATTTGTCGATTGATTGATAATATCGGCCACCGTTAAATAAAATGGGTCGGCGGCTGTTTCGTGGTTAATCCACATGGGGCTGGCGGCATCTGCTGCAGGCGTTTTTAGGTCTACGGGAGTAGCGCTAGCATTGACATCGCCGTTGCTAGCGAATAGGCCGTCGTCACTTTGCCAATCTTCGAGAGTATGGTTGTTACTGGCATCTCGGTATAACCCCCACGCATATTCCACTAGTGAGCCCGGCGCTGGTGAATACAGTTCAATTTGAATTTCGCTGTACCAAGTTTCCGCTGTACCACCCGCGGCAATATAGTTCGCAGCAATATCGAGTTGGTACCAGTCGCGATCGTTGTAGTAGTCAATAAAACCGGTTTGCCATGGCAATGTGACTTCTATGGTGTCGGCGTCTGGGTTGGTGACTATGCTGCCTAGTGGCTCACTGGTTACTGTAAAAGCTATGGCGTTGTAACTAAACTCCCGGTGATCGTTAGCATCAACAATGAGGTTCAGTACATTGCTACCAGTTGCCAGTGCGCTTTGTTCACTAGTTTCATCAAAAAAACGCGCGTTAGAAACATTCGCATCGCTAACCGTCGGTGCTTGTGTTGTTATCGGAACGATATTGGAACGAAGGGTGTAACCGTTGTCAATATCAGCTTGATCTGATTGCATATCGACGATTTTAACGAAATAGTCAGAGTTGGTGTTACCGAGCGTTTGCGAAATAAAATAGCTGGATTTGAAGGATACAGGGAAATCATCGCTTTCCCATTCGGTAAAGGCATCAAGAATGTCATCGCCTTTGAATAGGGTAATGTTGTACTGCAACGGCGTGATGCCTTCTGAGTCAATAAACACTTCGAGTACGCGATCTTGGCTGTGGTCCGCTGGCACAGTAATTTTATACCAGTCAACATCACCTACATAGGACAGCTTTGCTTGGGTTTCTGTACTGCTGGTTTCATCAAGCTGTGTAGCGGTATTAATTGTGTTATTGCCATTCCCCATTTCTGCATCGTCTGACACGTCAATAGAGTCGACCGTTACATCGTAGCGCATTCCTATTCCGCTATCTAAGCTACAGACTTGATCGTCGATGGCGCTTACGCTAATAAAGTGTTCGCCTATTGTTTCCACTTTAATTTCCGCAGTTCGTGCGCCAGTTTCGGTAGAATATTCCTTGGAAAATAAAATATTATCACTAGTATCGCTTATTTCGAGCAAATACCAGGAATTACAACCGTTACTATCGCTAGGATCGAAGGTCACTTGTAGAACCTGTATTGACGTTGGCGCTGGGCCGGATTGTATACTGCTCCAGTCTTGGTCACCGGCGTAATCCAATGAACCGTTTATGAGGTAGTGGCGGTCACCGTTGATGGTGGTGGCAGTTTGTTGAGTATCGTTAGCTGACACCTCAGACGTTGTAACGCTAGCTAAACAGGTTGTATAGGGTGAGGATGTGTCAAAATTGTCCTTACCTTGATCGTTTACCAACACGTAGTAGCTACCCGCCGCTAAGCTTTCGACCATTCTATAAATACTGTCAACGGTTTTTGTTACACTTCTAACCAACTCGCCTTCGCTGGTAAACAAACTCATTTTGAGATCAACTGCAGTGCCCCCGGCAAACGCGCTGAATTCCGTTGCTATGTCGTAAACACCGCTTTCGGCGAGCGTAAACTGCATAACATCAGTATCACCCACGGTGCCAATGCTATCGGTATGACATCGACTATTCAGCAATACATCAACAGCCGTATCGAAAGTTCCGTTGTTGTCTTCTGGTGCGGCTACATCGTAAGAAATATTGTATGTTTCTGTTTCAGAGTAGTCGTTGTCATCTAAATCACGAATGGCGATTGTTAAGGTTTTGGGCTCGGTAATATTAACGTTTATGTTTATTGTCGAGCTAGAGGCACTTTCTTCCGGAAAGTGGTCTGCCGCTATTCTTACACGATTACCACTGGGATCTTGTTCATAAATAGTTGCGAGTATATCGACATCGTATCGCATTGTGTTGTTATGAACCTTTAAAGCGACGATACCCGGTTCATTCATATCTATAGTGTACCAGTCAACATCGGCAGCAGTATTTATTTTACCTTCGAGGCTGGTGTTCTGTAGTAGTAGCCGAGTGCCGTTTTCGTCACCGCCACCCGCGTTATTGTTTTCTGATCCACCGCATCCGGCCAGCAGAAGTATCGTAAAGAGAGATAAACTGAGTTGTGGTACTAAAGTTTTCATAGGGTTCACCAATTAAGGAACGAGTTCAAAATTGTCTGGTGTAATTTCGAT
>Ga0065722_100664_pt1 | contig 26065 bp, 21 predicted proteins | sample BansetMetagenome_FD_59109 | JGI IMG/M metagenome (GOLD analysis project Ga0065722, IMG submission 59109) | Bankia setacea gill microbial communities from Puget Sound, Washington, USA - Caecum Enriched | ecosystem: Host-associated > Mollusca > Digestive system > Ceca | place: United States... | reverse complement strand
TTTCTGAAACCTTCAATTCGACCGACATCGAAATTGATATCGCGCCCAGTAGACGCGAGCGAGTAGTAGGTGTAGCGCAAGGCATCAGTACCGTAGGGCGCGATACCCTCGGGGAATTCCTTGCGTGTCATTTTTTCGATTTTTTGTTTTAGCTGTGGCACTTGCATACCGGCGGTACGCTTTTGCACGAGCGTTTCTAAATCGATGCCGTCGATTAGGTCGATGGGGTCGAGTACGTTACCTTTTGACTTGCTCATTTTCTGGCCGTGGCTGTCGCGCACTAGGCCGTGTACATAGACGGTATTAAATGGAATCTCTTTTTTGAAGTAGAGCGTGAGCATAATCATCCGCGCTACCCAGAAAAAGATAATATCAAAACCGGTCACGAGTACAGACGATGGGTGGAAGGTTTTTAGGAAGTCGGTATCTTCCGGCCAGCCGAGTGTGCCAAAGGTCCATAGNCCTGAGCTAAACCACGTATCGAGCACGTCTTCGTCTTGTTTTANTGCGAGGCTGTCGGCGAGCGAATATTTAGTGCGAACTTCGGCTTCATCACGACCAACATAAACATTGCCGGCGTCGTCGTACCAGGCCGGTATGCGATGTCCCCACCACAGCTGGCGAGAAATACACCAATCTTGAATATCGCGCATCCAGCTGAAATACATGTTCTCGTACTGTTTAGGCACGAAGTTTATATCGCCATCTTCAACCGCTTTAATAGCTTCGTCGGCGAGTGGTTGGGTTTTCACATACCATTGGTTAGTTAGGTAGGGCTCAATAACCACACCGCTGCGATCGCCGTAGGGGACTTTTAAATTGTGATCGTCGATTTTCTCGAGCAGGCCGAGCGCTTCTAAATCTTCTACGATTTTCTTGCGGGCAACAAAGCGATCTAGGCCCACGTATTTTTCGGGAGCGTTGCTATTGATATGGGCGTCGTCGTTAAAGATGTTGATCATCTCTAGGTTGTGACGCTGGCCCATTTCATAGTCGTTAAAGTCGTGTGCTGGGGTGATTTTTACACAGCCAGTTCCGAATGCCATATCGACATAATCGTCGGCAATAATCGGAATTTCGCGATCGGTCAGTGGCAGTTTGATGGTTTTGCCGATCAGGGCTTTGTAGCGTTCATCGTCTGGGTTGACGGCAACCGCGGTATCGCCCAGCATAGTTTCGGGGCGGGTGGTGGCTACGGTTAAATGGCCAGAGCCATCGCTAAGCGGGTAGTTAAAATGCCAGAGATGACCCTTTTTCTCTTCGTTGATCACCTCAAGGTCGGAAATTGCAGTGTGCAGTTTCGGGTCCCAGTTAACCAGACGTTTACCACGATAGATGAGCTTGTCGTCGTAAAGTCGTACGAACACTTCTTGTACGGCTTTATAAAAACCGTCATCCATGGTGAAACGTTCACGACTCCAGTCGGGAGATGCACCCAAACGGCGCAATTGACGGGTGATATTACCGCCGGATTCTTCCTTCCATTCCCATACTTTTTCGATAAATTTTTCGCGGCCTAGATCGTGACGGGTTTTACCTTCGGCGTCGAGCAGACGCTCGACCACCATTTGTGTGGCAATGCCCGCATGGTCGGTACCTACCTGCCAAAGGGTGTTTTTCCCCTTCATGCGGTTGTAGCGAATTAACGCGTCCATAATACTTTCTTGAAAGCCGTGGCCCATGTGCAGGCTGCCGGTAACATTCGGCGGCGGAATCATGATGCTATAGGGGTCGCCTTCGCCGCTTGGGGCAAAATAGCCGTTGGATTCCCAGGTTTCGTACCACTGTTTTTCGATTGTTGAAGGCTGATATGTCTTATCCATGGGGATTTACGCAGGCACCTGTGTTGTGAATTCAAAGAAGTCTATAAACGGGGGCGCGATTATACCTTGATGCGTGTGAATATGCAGCGGCTAGGGACGGGTGATCTTCGGCGCGAAGGCAATATACATTAGGTAAAGATTATTTCGCGGGCAGGGCAGCGACATAATGGTGAGCTTAAACCATGAGATTGTGTGCAACTAGGCGAGGCCTTGGGTGTTACTCAAACCGTTCTTTCAGTTTTTTACGTAAGGCGGCTTCAATTTTGGGCAGAAATTCGGCTACAAGTTCATCGATAAGCGCGTCGTTTGGTGCGGCTTTAGTGGTTCGTTCGGCGTTAGTACTTTGACTGCTGCTCGCCGTGTTGGGTTCGGCGGAGATATTGCCCTCTGTAGCTGCAGCATCCGCTAGCTTGGTTTTAACGCTGGAGTATTGGTTGGAGCTGCGCGCGAGTGTTTCGCCTATATTGGCGAGTTCTTCGAGTACTGTATTTTTGTTTTTATTAAGGCGCTCTCTAATGTGAGCGGGCAAAAACGGGTTTTCACCATTTGCGGCAGGTAGGTCGGACGGCGCTGGCTCCATGATTAAGATACGCTCATCGAAGAGAGATTGCTGACCAGGTAAAGCCGCCGCGGCGCTGGATTCAAGTTCGGCCTCCAACTGTGCGATTAATTCTTGCTCATCAAGTTCCAGTTGTGAATAACCCTCACTCGGAATACCGACGCTAGTCGCTAATGTTTCGGTCAATACCGGGATGTCGAGATCTTCATCCGAGTCTCCGTCTTCGCTAAATTGAAGAGACTGTTTGATTTGCTCGAGCTCGCTTAGCAGCGTTTCGCGGGTAGAAGGGTAGCTTGGCTTGTTTTCAGAGCTCATAGGTAAAACGGCCTTGTCATTATTGTTTTGTCATATCTTAGCGGCTTCGGCCCGAGCTGTTAACCTAATTTCAGGTAATTAACGGGGTAGCCGCGAGATTTGTAAAAACTGTAGTTCTCGCGGCAGATGTTGAGCACTGACTCGTGTTGAACCACGATTTCAGCCAGTCGTTGAAAGCGGCTGAAAAACGGTGGGACCTGTAGAGAAAGATTTACCAGCACGTCGTGGTGCCCATTATCATCAAGCTCGTGACTAATAAGTACCGGCGCAAGGCTGGCGCCATCGCTACCCGCAATGGCGTGTGGCACGAACGATTCCGGGCGGAACTCCCACAATAATTGATCGAACTGCTCCGATTGTTGTGCATCGTCAGTCGCGACCATTACCCTATGCCCGAGTTTTGTCACCTTGTCTATTAGGCGGCAGGCGTAGAGGGAACGGTCTGCTAAGTCTTCCTTTTTCAGCACATAAAAGTCGATTTTGGTCATCGGTGTTGTATCGTCATTTGTGAGCTGTTGTTAGGTATTCAATAGGTAGGTAACTAGCAAGCTGACCGGCCGCCCAGTTGCACCTTTTGCCGCGCCGGATTTCCACGCTACACCGGCAATATCGAGGTGTGCCCAGTGGTACTTTTTAGCAAACCTTGATAGGAAGCAGGCTGCGGTAATACTCCCTCCGGGCATACCGCCAATATTTGCCATATCGGCAAAATTACTGTGGAGTTGTTTTTGATAATCGTCCCACAGCGGCATCTGCCACGCGCGGTCGCCACTGTTATTACCTGCACTTAGTAGCGCGTCGGCGAGAGGTTGGTGGTTACTGTAGAGGGCGCTAGCGTGATTGCCTAGGGCCACGACGCAAGCACCGGTAAGGGTGGCGATATCAACAACCGTTTTTGGTTTGTAGCGTTCAGCGTAGGTCAGTGTGTCGCAGAGGACCAAGCGGCCCTCGGCATCGGGTATTTAATATTTCGATGGTTTGGCCGGACATAGAGGTAACCACATCGCCGGGTTTAGATGCATTGCCATTCGGCATATTTTCGGCCGCGGCGACCAAGCCCACTACGTGCAGGTTGGCATCCATCTCGATTAGTGCCTTGATAGTACCGAATACGCTGGCGGCACCGCACATATCGTATTTCATTTCATCCATATTCGCGCCCGGTTTCAGGCTAATACCGCCGGTATCAAAGGTGATGCCTTTGCCCACTAATACGTGAGGCTTGCTGTTCGCAGCTTTGTTGCCTTTGTATTCCATTATGATCAGTTTGGCTTCTTCTGAGCTTCCTTTGGCGACTGAAATTAGCGCGCCCATGCCCATTTTTTCCATCTGTTTCTGACTTAGGCTGCGAGCGTTAAGCTTAGGGCTGGTGGCACCTAACTGCACGGCGAGCTTGGCAAGATAGGTGGGTGTGCAAATGTTTGGCGGTAAGTCTCCAAGTTCTCGCGCGAGATTAATACCGGCGCCTATTGCGGAGCCGAGATTAAGTGCTTGGCGCAAGGCNTTGGTACCAGCGCTGGCTTCAGTCGCCCAGACAAGTGTCGTTAACGCGACAGGGTCTGGTTTCTTGGATTTNGTTTCGCAGTAGTGATAAAGCTCTTTTACTAAGGTGGTGGCAAACTCTTGGCCTGCCCACACTTGGTCGTCTATTTCTAAGTTGGTAGCGCCATGAGTGANACTTACGTCATTTTCGCTAAATAATTCGTTGAGGTAGATAGTAGCGGTTTTGGCGGGCGATTTGCTCAAGGCTTTGGCGACACTATGGAATGCGGCGCGAAGGTTACCACTACTAATATGGCGTTTGCTCTTGTCTTCAAAGTTTCCGAGGTGGACCAAAAGTACACGTTTACAGGGCAAGGCTGCAGAAGCGGGTGTTGGGAACCAGCGCATCATACCGGCTTTTGGTTTTAGGTCGCCGCTGTCTATTGCTGCGGCTAAGACACCTTCCAAGCGTTGATCCAGCGCTGTTGCACTGTTGAAAAGTTGGTCGTTGGCTGCGAAGACCACTGCGCACTGTGTTGCATGAGTTAAGACATTTGCCTGTTTGGCTAGTAGCTTTTGGGCGCTGGTTTTTGGCATTGACGCTTCCTCGTATCTATGGGCGATGAAAAACAACACATAACGATTTATTGTTAAATTGCTTTAGCTTGTAGAGCGCTGCAACCACACGTTGGTCTAAGAGCAGCACAAAAAAATCTAGGGATGATTTTATAGCGGCCTATAGTGTATGTCAGGGCGTTCTTTTAATACAGGTTTGCTGCAGAGTGATCAACAAATGTCAGTGGAGCTGTTAGAATCGCGGCTTAGCTACTTTAGGTAACCTTTCCTTGATTATTTTTCGATATCTCGCACGTGAAGTTCTCTCCAGTATGTTGGCGGTTAGCCTTGTACTATTGATGATTATTTTAAGCGCGCGCTTTGTAAACTATTTAGCCGAAGCGGCTACGGGCAAGCTGGACGCTGGTGTGCTCGTGACCCTTTTGGTTTTGCGTTTACCTGCCTACTTAGAACTGATCTTACCGCTCGGTTTGTTTATCGGCATTTTGTTTGCCTATGGTCGTCTTTACTTAGATAGTGAGATGACGGTGCTGTCTGCCTGCGGCATGAGCGATGGCCGTTTGGTGAGTTACACCATGGCGTCGTCTTTTGTCGTTGCGCTTTTGGTTGGTGTGTTCAGCCTTTATTTGGGCCCAGAGGGCGTTAGGGCGTCTGAGTCTTTGTTGGCTGAACAGCGTAATCGAACCGACTTTGAAACCCTAAAGCCGGCTCGTTTCCACAGCTTGGAGAAGGGCGCAGGAACTACCTATGCGGCCTCTATTAGCGACGACAAAAAGCAGTTGCGCGATGTGTTTATGGCCCGAGTGGCCCCCTATATTGATGATGAGGCGGGCGCGCCTAACAATGATGTGGCAGTCTTGACGGCAAAATCTGGCGAGACGGTTATCGAGGCGAGTACCGGTCGTAAGTTTTTGTTGCTGAAAGATGGGCGCCGCTATATTGGCAACCCAGGAGAACAGAATTATCGGGTGGTCGAGTTTGAAAGCTACTCACAAATATTGCCGCAACCGGATTACTCGATAAAACAGAAGCGGCTTACCGATGGTTTAACTACGCAAAAACTTTTTCAAGCTAAGTCGCCAGAAGCGAAAGCGGCATTGCAGTGGCGTTTTTCTATGCCCGTATTGGTTCTGGTCGTTGGCTTTTTTGGCCGTGCCCTTAAGCCGAACACAACCGCGTCAGGGGCGTTACGCTAAAATGTTGCCGGCGATTATTTTGTACATGCTGTACTTGGTGTGTATTAACGCTGCGCGCGGCACCATAGAAGAGGGCACTGCGCCAGTGCCGGGGATTTTATGGCTGGTGCACTTGGCCTTTTTTACGCTGGGCTGCGTGCTTTTGGTTGAAAAACGCTTGATTTTCAAGCGCCAGCGACGCGATCTGTCTAAGTTAGTTGGGCCGAATTCATGAGCAGGTTAAGGCGTTATATCGGTCAGCAAGTTCTTGTGGCTGTACTGGGGGTGTTGTTGGTTATTGTGTCGCTCGATGCAATCGCGGCCTTGGTAGACCAACTTAGCACCTTGCGCGGTAACTACGATATCTTTGCGGCGCTTACTTATGTCGCTCTCTATATCCCCTCAACGATTTATGACTATTTACCCTTGGCCGCACTCGTCGGCTGTTTAATTGGCCTAGGTGTATTAGCCAATAGCAGTGAGCTAGTGGTTATGCGAGCGGCAGGTGTTTCGATTGCTCAGGTGGTTGGTGCGGTGATGCGGCCGGTGCTGGTATTTATTGCCATTGGGTTTGTGTTGGGCGAGTACATTGCCCCCTATACCGATCAATATGCCGATACTCGCCGCGATTTAGCGCTGGGCCATGAGCGTGCGCTGCAGAGTGAAAGTGGTCTATGGTTTCGCGAAGGTGATGAATATATGCACTTTAACGCGGTATTACCGAACGGCAAGTTGTATGGTATTACCCGCTATGCTTTTGACCGAGCCGGTGAGCTGGAACAGGCTAGTTTTATAGGTTCGGCCATTTACCAAGGTGAGTACTGGACGGAGCAGGAGGGGCGAATCACCCACTTTAAGGGGGATCGTATCGAGAAGGAAACCTTCGCTGTACGCAAATGGTACACCGAAATATCACCCGACTTACTCAATGTTTTGGTGTTAAACCCCGACGAATTACCGATGCAGCGCTTACACACTTACGCTGAATATCAAGATAAGCAGGGTTTAGATTCCAGCGAATATCGCCTCGCATTTTGGCAAAAAGCCTTACAGCCTCTGGCAACGCTGAGTTTGGTGGTGATTGCTATTTCGTTTATTTTTGGCCCGCTACGACAAACCACTATGGGGTTTCGGGTTTTTATTGGCGTGTTGGTCGGCCTCATTTTTCAAACCGCACAAAAACTACTCGGGCCGATGTCAATCATTATGGGGTTTAGCCCAATGTATGCGGTATTGGTGCCAATAGTGCTGTGTTTTTGCTACGGCTGGCTGTTGATTTATCGCGCCCGTTGACGCTGCAGTGGCTCTGTTTTCGTTCTATTCATCTTTAGCCGTTACCACGACTCGTGTGCCACTAAAGCGGTCGTGCCAACAGTCATTGTTACTGTCGATAAACTTCCACCAATAGCCCGCGCCAGCAAGCGTCAGTGCGAATGGCGCTAAAAACGCGCGCGTTATGCTCTGCTTTAATGTGGGGAGTTTTACCTCAGGTAATGCATCCGCCTGCACCACTTTTAACCGCCAAGCTCGCATCCCAGTAGATTGTCCTGCCCTGTACCAGAAGTAGCTGTAGAAGCTGGCAATAACGGCTATCCAGCCGATAAAAACCAAGCTATTTGCAACTGCACCATTCACCATCGGTGTGTAATTCCCTTGGTTGGCTGCGCCAGTCGTTTGACTCGCAATAAATGTAATCAGAGCTCCATAGGCCATGCTTAGGGCGAGGACTAAAAAACTATCGTAGACCATCGAGGCGAAACGACGCCAAAGTGGTGCGCTAATGAAGCGTTGTTGGGTGGTTGTATCTGTCATGGTAGGGATGTGGTCTCTAAGCGCAGTGCTTGGGGCAATTTGGATGGCCGCATTCTAAAGCGAATGCGGGGCGTCGACCAGTGCCAGATGTTTGGCTGCGAACAACCAAATGCTTACTAAGGGGGGAAGGAAGCTTTTTCAAGCGATTATCTAAATAAAAAAAGCCCCTCCAGGGGTGGGGAGAGGCTAGGAAAAACAGACGACAATTGGGGGCGCGTCTGTATCAGGGGTTACTATATCTGCCCTTAGAGTTTCGGCTAAAACCGACGTTGTAGGGCCAAACTTAATTTACTTCCAGAAACCTGCAGCTTGTATTCGGTACGAAGATCTTCGCTAAAACCGAGCGTGTCGTAATCGCTGGTAAAGATTTCTTGCTCAATGTCAGATTTGGTAAAGCTATTGGTTTGGGCTAAATATTGAGGTTGATTGAATAATCCACTTAAGCTCGAGCGGAGGAACATTCTAATCGCGGCAATTCCCGAGTAGGTATTGCCATCTAGTTCGCGCAGCCAGGCATTGTTGAGTAGTTGGTTGGCTCTGGTTTGCGTGCTGTTTATGCGGATGTCCGCGGCCATAAACAGCGCTTCGTTGTGCATTAAATTGACCGGCAAGTACACGGGGATATGGTGTTCACTGGGCAGGAATGTAGGGTTAATGTAGTTTGCCGGTTCCGCAGTGCCCGTAGATTACAGAAGATAAAAAATAAAGGGTGCCGATCACAGCCGCCAGCCGCTGCTGCAGGTTTTTTACGGTTCATCTGGGGCCTCCTTTAAATTCGATTTAACCTAAGAGTAAACTCTTGGGCAGAATAAAAAAGGTGCTCTCTTATATCAATTCACGATACCAGATGACGGTTTTTTAGTCGTTTAGGGGATGATTTGGATGACTGTTGGCTTTAGCCCTTGAACGCAAGTAGCTTCGCAGTAAGTACTGGCTAACACATAGGCACTTCTCGATTGCGTCTATTTTGGTTCTTTATTATGGGTTTTGTCTTGTTTCTATGGTTGCATAGCCAAAAGATCTAAATCAAAAGTGCTAGTTTTTGGGTTTTGGCGGCGAATAAAGCGTGAAGGAAGGGGGGCTATTAACAGGTTAGCTGAGTTTATAGTGGATGGTGATATGTTCCGGCATATCGAGTTCGCCGAGGGTGATGCGACCGTGTTCACCTAAGGGGGCCGATTCGCGACGCAAATAAATTGGCGCACGACTCGGGTCTATCATGTATGAGCCGTTGGTGCTGTTGTCTTCGAATATGAATTTGCCACGCCTAAAATAAATGGTAGCGTGATTGCGCGACACCCGCGCATCGTCTACGAGCAGTCGCACTGAGTCACGGTCGCGACCGATATGCAGCGGTGGGTCGCTAGCGTGGTAAACCAGCGGCGAGCCATCGAGTCCTAAACGTAACTCGACACTACTATGATCTGATGTTGCCGCTATTGCGCCAACCAATGTGGCTTCGAGCTGTGGGCCGGGGGCATCAGCACTCCAGTTTAGGCGGTATACCAAGGCCATGCTGTCGGTGCCTTTGTACTTAAACCGATCAAACAGTTCGCAGTGGCTCAACAGCCAAGGGGGGAGCGATTCGAAAAGGGTTTCGTTAACTAAGATTTGCTGTTGCTTGGCAATTCGTACGAGACTAGCGGCGGCATTTACCGTGTCGCCGTAGACATCTTGGCGATGAAAAATTAATGGCCCCATCGCCATACCTGTGCGCAACTGGCGGTTTTCGTCTTCCATCCGCAGGTTCATGGCAATCCCAGCTTGGCAAGCTTCTTCCAAACCTAGGAAATAGACCATAATTTCGTCGCCAATCGTTTTTACCAGCTCTCCGTCGTGTTCTTCGGCAATATCAATTAGCAGTGCCAAAATACGGGCGATTTCATGCTGCGCGCGCGAGTTTCCGAGTTGCTGGTAGATACGGGAGCTGCCAACGATATCAGCGAACAGCACGATATAGTGCCGATCTTTTCCATTTGGTGTCGCTGTCATAGTCGGTTGCTTAATATACCCAAGCGTTAGTTGTTGAGGGTTTTCCGGTAGAACTCATGGAGCAGTGCTTCCTGTTGGTCAAAGCCGGTCAAGCGGATGGTGAATGCGTCGCCATTTTCTTCTACATGCTCAATTTTAGCAATTTGGTAGCTTAAGCTGGGTATTACCCAGATTGTTGTATTTTTATCGGTATCAGGATCAATAAGTGCAATTTTCAGCGTATTGTGCGCTGTTTTCCCCGAGTGTGAACACGTCTTTGCCCACAATTTCAAAGGCTAGCAGTTTAAATTTTGTTGGTTTTTGCGACGCGATAGTGCAGTTCTGTTTTGCCGTTATATAGGTCGGCCTGCAACTGTAGCTGGTATAGTGCGGGGTCAAGTTCGTTCCCGTCCAGCGCTAATCGCCTCGCTCTCTCGGGCTTGTCTTTGCGTTGTGTGTCGGCCTGCTGCTGTTGCCAGTCGAAGTCGATGCTGTCGTAGGCCTTGTAGCCGAGTACTTTACGCGCGTATTCATAACGCTGGGGTTGTAGCTGTGCAGTCGTCGATAGCTTGAACTCGCTGGACTCTCGAATAGAGGCGATAAAGTTCTTTACCTCGGAGTTGAGCCGGTAGCTGTTATCGGCGTTGCGGCTTAACTTGCGCTCAGATTTAATTGTCATACCCGAATATTTCCCTTCGTAATGGGCCTGAAATAGCACCTGAGGGTTCGTTTCGGGGGTAGCCGTGCTGTTGGCGCTAAGTATTAATAGGCTGCACAGGAGGGCGCAAATTCGCCTCAATGCTGGTCGACTATAGCCGAGTGGCTTCCGGACATAAAAAAATCTACGAGGGTGCGGAGTGGGTATAAACACAAGTCTCATCCATTTAAGTTGCAGTTGTAGGCTGGGTCTGATCGAGTCGATTGTCGAGCCTTCATATAGACAGGTTGCCGTTAGTGCCCTGAACCTACGCTGAATTGCGCCATTATAGGCATTTATACTGTCTCGTTGCGCGAGACTATTAGATCTATAGCCACTGTTGGAGCCAAGGCTACTGGGGTTATTAGTGGTAGGGTGGTTGAAATGAGTTCCACTCACAGTCTAAAATGGCCGCGCTTTTCCCCTCGCTGCGCATATTTTGAACAGTTAGTAAGCGCCCAAAAACTACTCAATGAAGTAATCGTAAAACAAGGTACCCACTGGAATGAATACAGACCTGTTAATTGTCGGGGGTGATGGTGATCTCGCACTGCGTAAACTTTACCCATCGCTGTATTTTCTCGAGCTCAACAATTGTATGCCGGATGATGTACGTATTATCGGCATGGCGCGTACAGGCCAAACTCGTGAAGAGTTTCACCAAAAAATTCATACTTGGTTGAAAAAAAGTATTCGTGATGACCTTTTCTCCGAAGAAAAATGGCAGCGATTTGCAGACAAAATATGGTTTGGTCGCGGTGATGCCACGAACCCTGATGAGTTAGCTGCCGTTAAGCAAGAGTTTTTTACCGAAGACCATCAGCTAGTTATTTATTTGGCGATACCGCCGAAAATTTTTGGCACTGTTTGTAACTCGCTAAACGTGTGTGGGTTAAATCACGCTAATGCTCGTCTAGTCGTAGAAAAACCCTTAGGNGATAGCCGCGAATCATTTTTGGAAATTAACAACGAATTATCGCGTACCTTTACCGAACAGCAATTATTCCGTATCGACCATTACTTAGGTAAAGAGTCGGTGCAAAACTTGTTGGCGTTACGCTTTGCTAACGATATTTTTGAGCCGTTATGGAACTCAAAGTACATCGATCATATACAAATTACCGTCACCGAATCTGTTGGTGTTGGTAACCGCTGGGCATTCTATGACCAAACGGGTGCTACTCGCGACATGGTGCAAAATCACTTGCTACAAGTCTTGTGTTTGGTCGCCATGGAACCGCCGGCATGTTTGAATGCCGATTCAGTTCGAGCAGAAAAATTAAAAGTGCTGAATGCACTGCGTTTAATTCCTCACGATGAAGTTGAGACATTAACTGTCCGTGGGCAGTACAGCTCAGGTAATGCCGATGGCGAAATCGTGCCAGGCTACTTAGAAGAAAAGTCCGACAAATACGAGATCGACCCCAACAGCAAAACTGAGACATTTGTCGCCATTAAAGCTGAGATTGAAAATTGGCGTTGGTCGGGTGTGCCGATTTACTTGCGGACCGGCAAGCGCTTGAATAAGCGNCATTCGGAAATTGTGATTCAGTTTAAGCAAAATCGTCATCAGATNTTNTCGGTTAACCACTCCGAGCACAAGGCTAACCAGTTGATTATTCAATTGCAGCCGGATGAAGGTATTAGTATTCGCGTTATGAATAAAGTGCCGGGCTTGGATGCCGGTATTCCACTGAAGGATGACGTGCTTAATCTCTCTTTTGCAGAGCAAGCCAAAAAGGTCACCCATGACGCCTACTCGCGTTTGTTCTTCGATGTATTGCGCAACGATCAAACCTTGTTTGTTAGTGCCGCAGAAGTAGAAGCTGCTTGGACTTGGGTCGACCAAATCTTTGCGGGCTGGGATGCTAAAAATGTTGTGCCCGAAGAATATGCCGCTGGAAGTTTGGGTCCGCGCTCTGCAGATCTGCTGATGGAAAATGACGGCCGCCGTTGGCTCAACGAAGGGTTTGAGCTTTGGTGCAGTCTCACCTAGCTTTTGCCTCTCGACTAAAATAATCGCTCGCGGTTTGTTCTGTACTCGCCTCTTAAATTGGCGCTACAGCGCAAACCGCCAGCATTCCCTTATCTCAGATGCCCGCATGTGTAATCGCTAGAGACCAAATCATGGCAATCCCCAAAGCATATTTAGAGCCGCTCGGTGTAATGCCAGTTGTGGTTATTGATCGCGTTGAAGATGCAGTTCCCTTAGCTAATGCGCTAAAAGCGGGCGGTATCAAAGCAATTGAAGTTACTTTGCGCACCGATGCTGCAGTTGAAGCGCTGCGCATGATCAAAGCCGAATGCTCTGGGATTGAGGTTGGTGTGGGCACGGTCGTGTCGATTAACCAGCTCCACACGGTTGCCGAACTCGGTGTGGATTTTGCTGTATCCCCCGGTTACACCCCAAGCTTGGTTGATGCTGCAAACGAGTTAAATGTGCAGCTGTTGCCTGGCGTTTCGACTCTGTCGGAAGTGATGATGGGGATGGAGCAGGGGTTAAGCTGTTTTAAACTTTTTCCAGCCGCAGCAGTCGGCGGCTTAGCGTTNCTAAAATCATTCGCTGGCCCGTTACCGCAGATCAGCTTTTGCCCTACCGGTGGTTTGACCTTTGAGAGCTTCTCCGATTATCTGGCATTGCCAAATGTTGCCTGTGTTGGCGGTACTTGGTTAGCGCCGAAGGCCTTGGTTGATGCTGGTGATTGGGCGGCTATTACCGAGATCGCACGAGCGACGGTAGCAAAAATCTCGAATTAATTTTGTCGATTACCGAGGGGCGATCAGAGCGTCACGGGAAATGTTGTAAATTCGTCGTCTTTTTGATCTATTTCGGCTAAATGTGTCCGATAGTCAGTGCAATAAGTGGAGCTTTCGGTACGAAAACGCTAGAATAGCGCCCGATTTCAGTTGTCTGGCGTCGACCGTAAATACGCTGCTAGCAATAGCTTAAATCACTTCGGAGCCACTAAAGAGCGCTCGACTTCAGCCAGTTAGCAAACCGCTAGTGCAGGGATCGACGATTTCCATTCGTGGTCTGGCAATACAGAATTACGTAAATAGCTGTGGCCTTGCTTTAAAGTCGGGCTAACAGCGATATATCAACTTTCATTGCAACATAAAGCCGACTTTCGTCCGGCTTAATNTTCACACTCTAGGAGAAAACTATGAGCACCATTAAAGTCGGAATCAATGGTTTCGGACGTATCGGCCGTTTGGTATTTCGCGCCGCTTGCGAACGCGACAATGTTGAAGTAGTAGGTATTAACGACCTGCTTGACGTTGATTACATTGCCTACATGCTGAAATACGATTCCACTCATGGTCAGTTCAAAGGTACCGTTGAGGTAGTAGATGGCAAGTTGATCGTGAACGGGAAGAATGTTCGTGTAACCTCAGAGCGCAACCCAGCAGATTTGAAGTGGGGCGAAATTGGTGCAGACTTCGTTGCTGAAGCGACTGGAATTTTCTTAACTAAAGAAACTGCCGAAGCTCACTTGAAAGCCGGCGCTAAAAAAGTCGTAATGACTGGCCCGTCTAAAGATGACACGCCAATGTTTGTTATGGGTGTTAACAACGATAAGTACACTTCAGACATCAACATCGTGTCTAACGCGTCTTGTACTACCAACTGTCTTGCTCCGCTAGCTAAAGTGTTGAATGACAACTGGGGTATCGAAGAAGGCTTGATGACTACTGTTCACGCTACTACAGCGACTCAGAAAACTGTTGACGGTCCATCTGCTAAAGATTGGCGTGGTGGCCGTGGCGCTGGCCAGAACATCATCCCATCATCAACTGGTGCAGCTAAGGCCGTTGGTAAGGTTATTCCTGAGCTGAATGGCAAGGTAACCGGTATGGCGTTCCGTGTACCAACTCCTGATGTATCTGTAGTTGACTTCACTGTTCGTTTACAGAAGCCTGCAACCTACGAAGAAATTAAAGCGGCGATGAAAGCTGCTTCTGAAGGTCCTTTGAAAGGTGTAATGGGCTATACCGAAGACGCCGTTGTATCTAACGATTTTATCGGTGATCCTCGCACTTCTATCTTCGATGCTGATGCTGGCATCCAGATGAGCGAGAAGTTCGTTAAAGTTGTTTCTTGGTACGATAACGAGTGGGGCTACTCAAACAAGGTTGTAGACCTAATGGCGTTTATGGCTTCTAAAGCTTAATTTAGAATCCGAGTAGGATCGAAAACGGCGAGGCTTTCCTCGCCGTTTTTTTTGCTTTTTGTTCGCTGAACAAAGGTATGAGCAGGTGAGAATGGTTTGATTGTCGCTAGTAAAGCGTGGTTGTTGGATCATTAAATTGTGGCTCGACCGAAGATGTGGCAAGCGTGAGCTGAGAGAGCAACAAAAGAGCAATAAAAAAGCCCCTACATGAGGGGCTTTTTTAATTTTACAGCGGCCAGTTTAGTCGAGTAAGTTCTTATTGAAGAATATAAACTTGGGTTCGCTCAGGTCTGTTGTATCATAAATCACCACAAATGTATCACCGTCCGCAGCTTTCGGGATATTCACAATGTAACGGCTTAGATTAATCGTTAATTTGTGTCGACCTTTCGTCATCTTCACTTCGCCGTAGAATTGTTCATTACCGAGATATTCCAGTTCAATTTCATCGCTGCGGTCAACTCTCATAACAAGTTCATCGTAGCGACGGTGTTCACCCTTGTCTGCATCCTTGGTCAGATCGTTTAAGCGCTTCATTTGCCGGCGTGCATAACGCTCGCGAGGGCCTAATACGCGCTCGATCTCTTCAGAGAGAGGGGCGGCTGTTGGTGCAATCGGCGCTACCAGTTTGGGGCGTTTCGCAATTGCTTCGTCAACTTCTTGCTCTATTGTTTCTATCTCGTCTTCTACTGCAACTGGGCGCGGTGTTGGCTTCAGTGCGGGTTTCGGAGTGGTTGTTGGTTTTATTGTTGGTGCTGGAGCAGTAACTGGATTCGTCTTTGCTACTGTAGGTATAAGCGTAGGTGCCAGCGTGGGTGCCAAAGTAGGCTTTGACGCAGCGACGGCGGCAGGGCGTGGCGTTGGTCTGGGGGTGGGTTTTGATTTGGGTTTAGGTGCTGCAGCTACTTTTTTGCCACCAAGCTGGCCCTCAGCCCATGCAATTTCAGCTTGAAGATCCGCTGCTTCTGCTTCTAGCTCTGCCGTTTTACGATTGATCCTATCGAGGCGCTTGCCGCGATTGAGCACTCCGCGCTCATCTAATTCTAAACGCTTTTCAGCCAGTGACAGTTGACGTAAGCCAGCCTCTGAGGCGTCGCCTTTTGCGGCTTCCAGCGTGGCTCTCGATTCAGCGAGCTCCTGCTCAGCCTTGGCCAGTTTGGTCGTAGCATCTTCCTGCTTGGCAACGTAGGAGAGTAGTCGGTTTTCCAGAGTCGCCAAAGCTTCTTGTTTTGCTGCGAGAGAGGTTTTGATGCGCTCTAAACGTGCTGCGTCACCAGTTTGCGCTTGCGCCTGAAAAGGAACCGCAAGGGTAAAGCAGAGGGTAATAAAGATAATCGCCGCACGAAAATAGGGCATTCTCGGGGTCTCCTGAAAGTGAATGGTCAATTGGCGTGTATTCTACCGTAGCGCCGAAGGCACTGCAAAACGGTTACATTCGGCGCCACTGGTTATAGTTTAGACTTTCTTTTCGGATTGCGCTGCTTAGTGCTTCCCATGTTTAGTAAGCGCATCTAAATATCCCATCGCAAACGCCGAACCAACAAAGGTGAGATGGATAATGACATACCATTTTAAGTTTTCACCGCTGATATTCTCGACACCCATAAAGACCTTGAGTAGGTGTATCGAGGATATCGCTACAATTGCCGCAGCGATTTTTGCTTTTAGCGATGATGAATCCATTTTGCCCAGCCAGCTTAGCTTTTCTTCATCTTCATCAATATCGAGTTGACTTACAAAGTTTTCGTAGCCGCTCATCATCACCATGATGAGTAGACCGCCAACCATGGCTAAATCGATTAGGGTNAATACAATCAAGATCATATCGACTTCCTTGATCGTCCAAATCTCAAGCATCAGGTGGGCGAGTTCGATAAAGAACTTAATGGCAAGTGCGAGCACTGCGACACTCAGCCCGAGATAGATAGGTGCGAGTATCCAGCGAGAGCGATACATTAGGGTTTCAAACATCTTTTCCATGGGGTCTCCGAAGTTAATGCAATATAGGCCGTTACGGTGTTTGGTATTAACGGTGTCAGGATATTAAACCAGCCCAGTATATGGGGGTGGCGCGGGAATATTAAAAGCTCACTCGTTAACTAAGGCCTTATCGGGATGGAAAATTTGGCGGTTGACTTGATGTGTAGCTTCGCATTCTACGTGGGATTAAAGCGGCTATACAAGCGACCAGCAGAGAGTAGAGTTCGGGAATGGGAGCATATGCAACAATTTGTTGTCTAGGTTAGATAATTGTTACTTCGGTTGTTGTAACTCGTTAGTGTAGTAATGGATAATTTTCAGTACGACTATTATAAAAAGAGCACAAAATGCACAGGTTTTTCTTATTTCTGACAGCACTTCTTATTTGCTTGGTTGCAAGCACAACGGTATTGGCTCATGGCATGTCCGCAGAAGATCAAGCGCGTATCGTTAACGCCGGCTTATTTGAGTATATGCGACTGGGTGCAACCCACATGCTATCCGGTTACGATCATCTGCTGTTCTTATTCGGTGTTATGTTCTTTCTCACGCGGTTCGGCGATATTGTTAAGCTTATTACCGCATTTACGCTGGGCCATTCGCTCACCTTGGTATTGGCGACTCTATTCGCGGTTCGCGCAGACTATTATTTGATCGATGCGGTTATCGCACTAACCGTTTGCTACAAGGCGTTCGATAACCTCGATGGCTTCCGAAAGTATTTTGATATGGCGTCGCCAAATATCTTTTGGGCGGTGTTTATATTTGGCTTGATCCATGGTTTTGGGTTGTCTACACGGCTGCAGTTATTGCCGCTAGGTGAAGAAGGCTTGGTTCTCAAGATTTTGGCGTTTAATGCTGGAGTGGAAATCGGCCAAATTATTGCGTTAAGTGTAATGTTTGTCGTGCTGCTTGGCTGGCGCAGGAGTGCTTCGTTTAGGCGTTTGAGTAATGCCGTGAACCTATTGTTAATGCTGCTCGGTGGCTTGTTATTATTAATGCAGTTACACGGTTACCAGCATGCGCATTATGCGGATGAGTTCCCGCTAAATACCGATGACCATTACCACATACATGAAGATATGGAGCAGCAGGCCTCGCCGCTACTTAACTATAAAAAGAAGATGAATCTAAACTCCCAGCCGCTAGGCGCGGAACTACCGGTTAAAAACGACTAGTGCTCATTGCGTTAGGGGATTAGCGTTTTTATTAATCAATTGTTACTTGAATATAATTTAAGGCTTAAAGGTATTGCTATGAAGATTATTGTTTCGGTTTTATTTGTTTTATCGGCGCTGTTTACTCAGTTGGCTGCAGCCCATGGCGATCATGCCGCAACTATTGCTCCGCAGCAGGCGGTCGGTGTTGCCGCAAGTTTAGTAAAAGACTTGGTCGCTCGTGATGTTGGCTTGGGCTTTGGTAAGTTGGCAGAGAGCTGGAGTGCCATCTCGCAGGGCGACATGGGAATCCACAAGGCGGGAAAGGGGTACTACGTGGTTTCGGTTCCCAATAAGAGCCTAAAGAAGACGCTTTATATCCTTATGTCGACGACTGGCGAAGCTTATGACGCGAACTTTACGGGTGCGTTCGAAGGCTTGGAGTAGCGGTTTGAGTATGGGATTGCAGTAGGCGAGATATCTGCTGCGTTTTTATCCCTAAGCGCGGCCAGTCTTAATACTCCTAAACTAGGTATTACAAATACAAAAAAGCCCCGCATAAGCGAGGCTTTTTTGTATTTGGTACCAGAGGCCGGACTCGAACCGGCACGCTTTTAAGGGCGGGGGATTTTGAATCCCCTGTGTCTACCAATTTCACCACTCTGGCATTTCGAGCAGCGGGTATTAACTCAGCGCTGCGTCGAGGCGCGAGATTATAACAGCGCTTTTCGCTGGGTCAACAGTTTCTTGATGTCTTTTCTGGTGTGACCGCCGTCTGGATAGGCGGCATTCAACTGCTATTCGGCGTGGTATTGGGGGCACTTTTGTTTTAACCTTGCGGCCCTCCAAATTTAGAATAGTATCCCCTCGTTATGCGCCGTCAGGATTTCACCTTCGATCTACCCGATCAACTCATTGCCCGTTACCCCGCGGCGGAGCGGCGTCTTAGCCGACTTCTAGTTTTAGACGGCGTCTCCGGTGATATGCAGCACCAAGGCTTTGAGCAGGTGTTGGATCAGGTCGAGGCGGGCGATCTTATGGTTTTCAACGACACTCGCGTTATTCCTGCGCGGGTGTTTGGCCGTAAAGAAAGCGGCGGTAAGCTGGAGATTTTGGTCGAGCGAGTACTGGACACCCAGCGAGTGTTGGCGCATGTGCGGTCCAGTAAGTCGCCCAAGCCCGGTTCGACTATTTTCTTGGAAGACGATACAGCGGTGCAGGTGTTGGGCCGTCACGACGCCTTATTCGAGCTGGAATTTTCCTCATCAACGTCCGCCTTAGATGTTTTGGAGGCAATTGGGCATATGCCATTGCCTCCTTATATAGACCGCTCCGATGCCGACAGCGATCGTGAACGCTATCAAACCGTTTACGGTAAAAACAAAGGTGCGGTGGCAGCCCCAACCGCTGGCCTGCACTTTGACGAGCGTATGCTCGCGCAATTGCAGGAGAAGGGCGTACAGCTGGCTTACGTTACCTTGCATGTTGGTGCCGGAACCTTTCAGCCGGTGCGGGTTGACGATATTCACGCTCACCAAATGCATTCAGAGGTTATGGCTGTTTCTGAGAGTGTTTGTAATTTGGTGCGCGCCACGAAAGCTGCGGGCAAGCGTGTCATTGCTGTGGGTACTACCAGCGTGCGTTGTTTAGAGTCTGCAGCGGCAAGTGGCGAGATTGCTCCCTATCAGGGCGACACTAATATTTTTATCTATCCGAGTTATCAGTTTCGGGTAGTTGATGCGTTGATTACCAATTTCCACCTGCCTGAATCGACCTTGTTGATGTTGGTGTCGGCATTTGCCGGGTATCGCAATACCATTACGGCGTACCGTACGGCGGTCGCTCAGGAATATCGATTCTTTAGTTATGGCGACGCGATGTTTATTCGCCGTAATCCAGAGGCCGTGCACGAGGTTGTTACGCCTTTTCCATCCGATCTTGAAAGCGAATAAAACGAGGTACGCTTGCTGTGACTGAGCCATTTATGAAATTTGAACTCGATACCTCCGATGGTTTGGCGCGGCGCGGCCGTTTGATCTTTGCGCGCGGTACGGTCGAAACCCCAGCGTTTATGCCGGTTGGTACCTACGGTACGGTAAAGGGAATGTTGCCGCGCGACATCGAGGCAACGGGCGCGCAAATTATTTTAGGTAACACCTTTCACTTGATGTTGCGTCCTGGGACCGAGGTGATAAAAGCACACGGCGACCTTCACGATTTTACCCAGTGGCAGGGGCCAATTCTTACTGATTCGGGCGGTTTTCAGGTGTTTAGTTTGGGAGACTTGCGTAAAATTTCGGAAGCGGGCGTTAAATTTCGCTCGCCGATTGACGGAAGTGAAGTTTTTCTCGACCCCGAAAAAGCGATGCAAGTACAGCGTGATTTGGGCTCGGACATCGTAATGATTTTCGATGAGTGTACGCCGTATCCAGCAACTGAAACGGAAGCGCGCGAGTCGATGGAGCTGTCGTTACGTTGGGCAAAGCGTAGTAAAGATGCTCACGCCGGAAACCCATCTGCACTGTTCGGCATTATTCAGGGCGGTATGCATGAAAACTTACGTGGGGAATCTCTGCAGGGTTTGGATGCTATTGGATTTGATGGCTACGCGATTGGTGGTTTATCAGTGGGAGAGCCAAAAGCCGACATGATTCGCGTGTTGAACTATCTTGCGCCGAAAATGCCGAACCACAAGCCACGCTACCTGATGGGTGTTGGCAAGCCGGAAGATATTGTCGAAGCGGTGTGTCGCGGTGTTGATATGTTTGATTGTGTGATGCCCACGCGCAACGCTCGCAATGGTCACCTATTTACCCGTAGCGGCGTTATTAAAATTCGGAATGCTGTTCATCGTCACGATGTTAGCCCGCTAGATTCAACCTGTAGTTGTTATACCTGTGCAAATTTTAGTCGTGCGTATCTGCATCACTTGGATAAGTGCGGTGAAATTTTGGGTTCGCAACTGAATACCATCCACAACTTGCAGCACTACCAAGACATTATGCAGGAATTGCGCGATGCGATCGCGGAGAGCCGGCTGGATGCATACGTTAACGAGTTTTATCAGCGTCAGGGCAAAACTCGGCCGGAATAATTGGCTTACACCTTGATTGACGGCTGCGTGACCACATCTAAAGGACTGCTTCAGGCAAGACAGGGGAATAAAGGGTATAATCCAGCCCTTTTTTGGGGCTTGATTAAGTTGAGCCCACTACTATAACGATTACGATAATTATCACCCGCCGCACTAGAGTGGGTAATTTGGACTGAAACATGAATCGCTACCCACTTTGGAAATACCTGCTCATCCTCGCTGTGATTACAGTGGGGGTTATATATGCACTGCCGAACATCTATCCGCCGGATCCTGCAATCCAGATCTCTGGCTCATCAGCAGCGTTAGATATTGACGATCGAACCATGACGAAGGCTGAGCAAGCAATAAAAGAGCTTGGCGTCGACTACTTCGGAGCTGAAAACAGCGGTACTAGTGGTTTGATTCGCTTGTACGATCGCTCAATGCAGTTGTCTGTGCAGCGCAAGGTTCAAGAAGCCTTGGGCAGCGACTATGTGGTAGCTGTAAACCTTGCACCAACAACACCTCAGTGGTTGTTAGATCTGGGCGCTGGGCCGATGAAGTTGGGTTTGGATCTCGCCGGTGGTGTGCACTTTCTTTTAGAGGTTGATACCGCGCGGGTATTAACGGAAGAACTGGAAAGTATTGAAGATACAGTTGAAAAGCATATTCGTTCCGAGCGCCTACACGGTGTAGATGCACGCGTACACGATGGCATTATGACAATTACCACGGATACCGATGAGCAGCGCATGAAGCTCACCGATTTCTTGCGTAAAGAGGTACCGGAACTGCAGTACGAACGTGTAGAGCAAGGTGGTAAATTTTTGCTAAATGCGACCATGAGCGACGCTTATATTCGCCAGAAAGAAGACTATGCGGTTAGCCAGAACTTAACTACCTTGCGTAATCGTGTAAACGAGATTGGTGTTGCCGAGCCGATGGTTCAGCGTCAGGGTCGTAATCGAATCGTGGTTGAATTGCCTGGTATTCAAGATACCGCCCGTGCTAAATCCATCATCGGTAAAACTGCAAACCTAGAGTTTCGTTTAGAAGCCAACGAAACCACCTTTACCTCGCAGCGCGAAGAATTTCCTTGGCGGGATGAGTTGAAGCAGAGTCGTTCCGGTAACAACGTAGTTGAAAAGCGCCCAGTGATTACCGGCAGTATGGTAACCAATGCACAAATTGGTTACGACCCCGATACCAGCTTGCCGCAAGTGAATATCACCTTGGATAGCCAAGGCGGTACCGCCATGCACCGTCGCACTCGCGATAATGTTGGTCGTCGTATGGCAGTGGTGTTTATCGAGTATAAAACCGAGATCAAGCGTCAGCGTAGTGGCGATGGTGAAGAGGAGATTGTTTACGAACAGATTCCGCAGGCCAGTATTATTAGTTTCCCGGTTATTCAGGGTGCTTTGGGTAGAAGCTTCCGNATAACCGGTATTGATAATCCAGCTGAGGCATCTGAGCTTGCATTATTGTTGCGTGCCGGTGCTTTGGCGGCTCCTATGGGGTTTGTTGAAGAACGCACTATTGGCCCATCACTTGGTGCAGAGAATATTGCCTTGGGTGTTAAGTCTGTACAGATAGGTTTGGCGTTAGTACTTGTATTTATGCTGTTTTATTACAAAGTATTTGGTTTTGCTGCGAATATCGCTTTGGCGGTTAACCTTACGCTTTTGATCGCCATTATGTCGATGTTTGGTGCCACGCTAACCTTGCCGGGTATCGCAGGTATCGTTTTAACGGTAGGTATGGCGGTAGATGCTAACGTGTTGATTTTCTCGCGTATTCGCGAAGAGCTTGCCAATGGTGTGCCGCCTCAGACGGCGATAAAGTCGGGTTTTGAGCGAGCGTTAGAAACCATTTTGGATGCGAATATAACCACTTTTATCGTGGCAATTATTTTGTACGGTATTGGTACTGGTTCGGTAAAAGGTTTTGCCGTAACTCTAGCGATAGGTATTGTGACTTCCGTGTTTACTGCTACTACATGCACGCGGGCGATTGTGAATTTGATTTACGGCGGTCGCCGCGTAAACAAGTTGTGGATATAACTCGGCGAAGCACAGGAATTAAATATTATGAACAGTGAAAAAATTATTAATTTTATGGGGCGGCGTTATCTCGCGGTGGTTTTTTCCGCAGTGATGCTAGCTGTTTCAGTCGGTGCCTTGGCCGTAAAGGGCTTGAATTTCGGTTTGGATTTCACCGGCGGCACCTTAATTGAAATGCATTATCCCGAAACAGCTGATCTCGAAGCGATTCGCACACAGCTAAGAGATCAGGGGTATCCGAGTGCCATCGTGGCAAATTTTGGTAGTGATCAGGATGTGGTGATCCGCATTCAAGCCGATGGCGAAAAAGTCGGCGACCAAGTTGCAGCCGTGTTGGTAGAGTCTTATGCGAGTGAAGGCGAGGTTATTCGCAAGCGCACGGAATATGTCGGCTCTCAAATCGGTGATGAATTTGCCAACGACGGCGGTTTGGGAATGTTATTTGCCTTAGCCGTGGTGATGGTTTACGTGGCGTTACGCTTTCAGTTTAAGTTCTCTGTGGGCGCAGTTGTAGCCTTGGTTCACGACGTTACTATTGTGTTGGGTATGTTCGCGTTGTTCCAATTAGATTTCGATCTTACGGTATTGGCCGCAGTGCTAGCGGTAATTGGTTACTCGCTTAACGATACGATTGTGGTATTCGACCGTGTGCGTGAAAACTTCCGGGTTATTCGTAAGGCCGAGCCGATTGAAGTGATTAATATTTCGCTTACGCAAACATTAGAGCGAACTTTAATGACATCGTTTACAACATTATTAGTGTTGTCGGCACTATTTTTTGTTGGCGGCGAGTTGATCCACAATTTCGCTTTGTCGCTGTTGGTCGGCATTGTTGTGGGTACCTATTCATCGATCTATGTGGCGGCAAATATTCTTCTAACGATGAATATTACCAAAGAAGATCTAATGCAAATTGAAAAGGAAGGCGAAGATCAAGAGTCGTTGATGCCTTAGGTGCTNAGNTAGAGTTGTACTGAGTATCACTGAAGTGATGAAAAAAACGGAGCACGTTACGGGCTCCGTTTTTTTATGGGTTGTCTTTTGGGTGCATGTATCGGGAGTAAGTTTTAATTCTGTTTTATCGGTGGTCGGCGTTTGCGTAACTTTTTGCAGCGTTGGATAGGGCAGCAGGTGGCTGCGCTCGTTACTGCCATAGTCTCCGAAAAGTATGAATAGCTGGGTGATATTCGTTTTGGCACTATCGGTTAGTTGATGTAACGTCATTGCTATAGCCCATCCTCGCTTGTATGCCGACAATCAAAGTATAGTGCGAAGACTCTGATACAGAGAGGTATAGTCAAAACTAATCTAAACTACACCACAACAATAACTATTGCGAAAAAGAGCGAACATGTTTTGGTTTAAACGACAGAAAACCGCCAAACCATTGGCATCCGAGAAGCTCGGCATTGGCGGCGATGGCACAATCGCGTCGAGCAAGATGCTGCAGTCGGTAGAGCGTCATGAGCGAATCTTTAAGGGCGGCCACGGTTATGGCTTCCTTGATTGGGAACTCGATACCTCGGTTATGGTTTGGAATGGGGGCTTTTGGGCGTACCTTGGCTACGGCGATAGCGATATGGTGTTTATTTCCGATTCGGGGCGATTTCTGGAATACGTCCATCAAGACGATCGCGAGCGTGTTTCCGAAGACATTCGAGCACTGCTTCGCAGTGGCGGCCCGCAAAGCTTTAGCTTCCGAATTCGAAAAAAGCGTGGCGGCTACATCTGGACGGAGGTCCGTGTCGATGCGGTGCGCAACGATCAGGGCTGGGTTAAATACATTTCTGGCATCTTATTCGATGTTACCAAGCTGAAACAAACCGAGCAGGCATTGTTGGTGAGCGAGGCTCGTCACGCGCGGATTTTACAGTCGTCGAACGACGGTATTTGGGAGTGGAGCGCGGAGCACGGTAGCTTTCACTTTTCGAACCGTTGCTGGGAACATCTCGGTTATAGCGATGATGATGACCTTGTGAATCAGGGTATTGATCGGGTCCAGGCGTGGCGCGAACGCATTCATCCCGATGATCTGATTTTATTTGATCAGTGTTTGCGTGACCATATTCACGGCAAGTGTCCGTTTGATGTGGAATATCGAATTCGCGGTAAAGACGAAAAATGGCGTTGGATTAGGGCACGGGGGCAGACATCCTTTAACGACAAGGGTAAGCCGGTGCGCATGTCGGGCACCAATATGAATATTACCGAGCTAAAGAGTGCCGAGGCGCGTGTTGTCAAAGCTAAAGAGGCTGCGGAAAAAGCCAATCAGGCGAAGTCGGAATTTCTTTCTAATATGAGCCACGAGCTGCGCACCCCCCTCAACGCCATTCTTGGCTTTGCGCAGCTGTTCGATTTGGATCGTAGCTTAAACGAAACTCAGNATCTCAATATTCTGGAAATTAAACGCGCTGGCGAGCATTTGCTACAGCTGGTGGGTGATGTGCTGGACTTAGCAAAGATCGAAGCGGGGCGAATGGGGTTGTCAATGGAGCCGGTTGCGCCTTCGCGCTTACTGCGGGAAGTGGACTCGTTACTGCGTTCGCAGGCTGACTTTCGGCATATTCAGCTGCGCTTAAATCTAAATGGGCTAGACGATGTTACCGTGGTCGCCGANGCGGTGCGGCTTAAGCAGGTATTGTTGAATTTGGTGAGCAATGCGGTTAAATATAATCGTGATGGTGGCAAGGTGGAGATTGATTGCCGAAAAACCGATGCTGGGTTATTCCAAATTGCGGTACGAGATACCGGTGTTGGAATTTCTCAAGAATTACAGCAGCATTTGTTCCAGCCCTTTAATCGTTTGGGGGCCGAGGGTAGCGCTATTGAAGGCAGTGGCGTAGGTCTAGTGATTACCAAGCAGCTAGTGAAGAAAATGGGTGGNGTGCTGGGGTTTCGTAGTGAAGAAGGCTATGGCAGTACATTTTGGGTTGAGTTTCCCGAGTACACCGGCCAGTCTATTGATGAGGTCGCCAACAGCTATCTTCGTCCGGCATCGTCAATTAGCCAAGAGATACCAGAGCTTGAGGTAAGCGGCAATAAGCGCATTCTTTACGTTGAAGATAACCCGCCAAATCAGCGCCTAATGGAGCAGTTGCTAGCGCGTTACCCCAATTTAGAGTTAACCGTGGCGGATGAACCTTTGCGGGGGATCTTTTTGGCGCGAACCACTCAGCCAGACTTGGTGATTATGGATATCAACTTGCC
>Ga0065722_100268_pt1 | contig 26082 bp, 12 predicted proteins | sample BansetMetagenome_FD_59109 | JGI IMG/M metagenome (GOLD analysis project Ga0065722, IMG submission 59109) | Bankia setacea gill microbial communities from Puget Sound, Washington, USA - Caecum Enriched | ecosystem: Host-associated > Mollusca > Digestive system > Ceca | place: United States... | reverse complement strand
AGGTGTAGGTGTAGGTGTCGAACCGCCACCGGTGCCATTTGGCGCATCAAAATAAGGTTTGAGCCACTTGCCGGCTTTGGTTAAGTCGGCATCGGTCCAGGGGACCACCCATATAGGAGGTAGGAGCGATGATAGACGACGCTTCATCCTTGTTGCCCAGCGACCAGTTCACCCAGCTGAGCTTGTGTTTGTTCATAAATGCCATCCACTGTTCTGCAACCTGTAGATTGGACTTACTGGTACCTACGTCTGATGAACCCCACTCCGAGATAAAGATGGGGGCGCCAGCAGCCAGAGCGTTTTCGACCTTGCCTTTCATCTGATTGATATCATGCGTGGCGGCATAGAAGTGAAAGGTATACATGATGTTGCTGAAGCTCAGTGGATTGGCTGCCGCCTTGTCTACGTCTTGACTCCAACTTGGCGTGCCAACCAGGACGACGTTGTCTGGGTCATTGCTGCGAATGGTTTTAATAATCGTATCAGCGTAGGGCGACACGATGGATGTCCAATCTGCTGCTGGAAGGGGCTCATTACATATTTCGTAAATGATGTTCGGGTAGTCGCCGAAATCTTCAGAAATGATTCGAAAGAATTCGTTAGCCTCTTGGGTGTAATTGGTTGGGATATTATGAATATGCCAGTCCACTATCACATAGATACCGGCNTCAATCGCATCTTCAATGGCGCTGCGTGTACGCTGTACCATCGCTTCCTTATCGGACATATAGCCGCCCCAAAAGTCGGTCGCATCGGTTGGACTGTAGTCTTCAATATACATCGCCAAGCGTACAACTTCGGCACCAAAAAACTCGGCGGTGTGCGGAATGGTTTCGCGTTCAACTAGTGGAAACCACTGTAAACCGTGAGTACTTATCCCTTGTAGCTGAACGGGGTTGCCATTCTGGTCACTTAATTGCGTGCCAATAACCTGCAATTTGCCATAGGTATCAACAACATTAGACCGGAAGGGGCTTGGGTTACTGTTCGCCTGTTCTGCGTCGCCAGACCCGTTAGGTACAAATGATGAATCGTTGGTGAGTAAAATCTTATCTAGCTTGAGATCAGGGCCACCCTCGTGCTGAACGAAGGTAATTGTGTGGGTACCAGCCGTAAGNTTTAACCGTNAGTCCCGAGTTTGACCAGTTCCAGTTTTGACGAACGGCATCGGTACGGGAGTCTGCTGCCCACTCCATCCATTTGGCGTTGTCATTGTAATCGCTGACGTTGTCCACGCTGACCTCATAAGGACGAATTCCTCCCCACGGGGTGATCATGCGGCCCCATAGTGCATAACTACCGCCGTTTGCGATATTGACACTAAAGGTGATGGCGCCGTCATCCGCAGAGCGAGAGCCGTAGTCGCCCCACTTCCAAGAGGCGAGGAAAATATCTTGAGATGCGGCTGGGTCGCTTTTGACGACGATCGGGCTGTACTCAGCACCGGTTTCAGCTTCGATCCACAAGTAATCGGCCGCCTGGGCATTTGCCGCGCAAAACAATGCGGGCACTAGTAGGTTTAGGATCTTATTCATTGTACGTAACCTCAGGTTTCAAGGGCTTGCTGATTTATTAGGTTCACAGGGCTGTGCGTTAAACCGTCGTCCGACCTAGAACAATACCTGTGATGCATTTGCTGTGAGGAGAGAACTAAAAAAGCTATGAAGGTAACCGCTTTTCTTACGCTCATCAGCGTGGCGCATAGATCATTGAATAGGTATTCTAAGTTACATAGAAACCGAGAGGCAATAATAAAGTGTGAGCACAAAACAACCATGCTTATGCTAAATAGTAATTACTAATCAGACTATTGTCGTATTTTGTTGTTTGGTTCCTTGCTCCTGATTTGCGCAGCTTATTAGTATTTTTTCTGGAACTTGGAGGAAAAAGGGGGTTGGAAGTATAAAGCGGGCTGTTTTAGGTCGTATAAGTTATGAACTTCCGTTAACAACGTATTTTGCGGCATTAAAAAGCGAGACCTTTATCACAAAAGGTGTTTATTTCCCTCCGATTTTGGCTTCAATAAAACTCATCAAAGTACTAGGCGTTATTCCGACTCTTGGTGGAATGGCGGAAACTTATGAGAAAACAACCTAAAAAATGACCCTCNACGCATGCGTAATTGATNANTCTATGTGTTCGTTAGTGGTGTTTGTGAGATTTAGATCACATCTTTGTTAGTGGATGGGGCGTTGAGGTCGATAAATCGAGGGGGCTCATCTATGGAAGCTGTCCGGCGGCACTCGCACTGTTGCTCCTTTTTGTTGGGCTGATTTTTAAGTTTTGGGTGTTTTTGGTTGATGCTGGTGCGTCCGCTGATCGAAAACGTCGTACCCATATGGCGCCGTCTATATCATCACGGCAACGTTTTCGAGAATTACGGGCAATCCATGCTAAGCCAAGGGGAGGTAGGTGTGTAAAAACGCCTATATTGTTGGATCGCCCGCCGGAAACGTTGTAGCGGAGGCTTAACCAGCGCTTCCCTAGTATTGAGAAATAACTTGGGTGCCAATCACGTGTAATATGAGGGGCAACTGTGTTGAAGAATAATGGTAATTTTAGGGAATATGTTATGTCCATGTTTTGTCGTGGTTTCGTCGTTTGTTGCATGCTCATATTGTCGGCGTGCGGTGGTTCTAGCTCTACAAGCCCAAGCTCGTCGTCGAGTTCTTCAAGCTCAAGTTCATCGAGCGGCACTGTAGCGAACGGAAATATCGTTTTACCCGATGACTTCCCCGAAGGTGCAGTGGACGACCTGCCAGCTTTAAACCTCTTTACAGATGACAGCTCCCCCGTAGTAAGCAAAGAAGATTATGTAACGGGGACTTTTTCCTTGAGCGATGGCAGCCCAGAATTGACTGAAGGCACACTCAGGATTCGCGGTCGCGGCAACTCAACCTGGGATTGGCCTAAAAAACCCTACAAATTAAAATTAGACGATTCAACCCCGCTACTGGGAATGCCAAAGAGTAAAAATTGGGTGCTCCTTGCTAACTATGCCGATAAAACCTTAATTCGTAACGACATCGCTTTTATGTTTAGCCGCAGCTTAGAAATGGAATACACGCCGCGGTCTCAGCACATAGAAGTCTGGATGAATGGNGAATACCAAGGTGTATACCAACTCGTAGAACATATTCGAATTGATAATGATCGCGTTGATATTCACGAGATGGAAGTAACCGATACCACCCCGGAAACAATATCCGGCGGGTATATGACTCGAAATCGACTTTCGGATGAGCGACGAATACTGCCAAGGCCCCGCTAGCGCCTGGGACCCAGTTTGTGTCGCTGGCGTAAATACCGATAGAGAAGATACGCTGTGTTTGGATTCAAATTATGGCATGGCCCCTTTCTGTTTGGATGAGCCAGAAACATTGCTCGAACCCGAGTGGTCCGCGCAACGAGAATACATTGAAAACTATTTTGCAAATACCGAAGCGGCGTTATTCGGCGAGAATTTTAGCGACCCAGATATAGGTTACGCCGCTTATTTGGATGTGGAATCGACAATTAACTACTACTTAATTAATGAACTCTTTAAAAATCCCGATGGTGCAACTGCCAGCGCTTACTTGACCAAAAAGCGAGATGATAAATTGTTTTTTGGTCCAATTTGGGATTTTGATTTGTCCTTGGGTAATGCCGGGTATGGNGGTATAGGTGCCACTTACGGTTGGCTTACCCGGAGTGGCACTTGGTTTGCTCGCCTGTTTGAAGACCCTGCATTCGAAGCAAAAGTAAAAGCCCGTTGGCAAGAGCTGAAAGCCGAAGGAAAATTTGAATTAATTTTTATGTATGCCGAAGCGAGAGCTAACTGGTTGCAAGCACCGCAGCGAAGAAATTTTAATCTGTGGCAGATTTTCTACTGGGAAGAATGGTATACCCGCGTTATTTTGGGCAGCTATGACCTTGAAGTGGAAGAAATGATTCGCTGGCAGCGCGCGCGATACAATTGGATGGATGCGCAGTTCAGCAATTAGTTCTATTGTTTTACCTCATGTAAGATTGCTTTCATCCGCAACGGAGAAAGCAATCAACACAGGCGGCGTCAGAAGGTTCACCAGTTTGTTAGGTATAGTATTTTCCCGCTGGTGTAACAATAGGGGCAACGCTTTAACTATTTTATTCAAATAGAGCCCAATACTTGAAGTATTTATAGGCTTTTTTATTGAATTACATTTTGTGCCGCCCCCTGCATTAGTCCATCAAACGCTTGCTGGTCCAACACCACATTATTAGAACGATCTAGCAGTCCACCGGTATCCCAATAGAATGGGAGCAAGCCGTAAGTGTTTGCTTGTTGAGTAATATACTTAAAGTAATAGGCCCGGCCATCGAGATGCAGCTGTAGGTCATCCCCGCTTAAATTACTGCGAATTCCTGTTCCAAATTCACCCAGTACAACAGGGATACCCATATCAATAAATTGCGTTTTCATTTTAGTGAACTGGGCATCCACATAGTCCTCTTCACCCCAGGTTGGGTTGTATGCCGTATCGGTAGTTGAGTGGAACCCTTCACCCCAATAAAAAAATCTATTTCCCCAGTCTTCATCCTGCTGCATTCCTGTGTAGTTCCAGGGAGAGTAAAAGTGGATTTCCATCATCATGCGACCGGCTACGGTATCCGAGGGCAGGGCGGTAATTAGCGCTTCAGTTTTATCTATGTCGGTACTTGGGCCTTGCACCACTAAACTGCGGTAAGCATTTTTTCCGCCGCTTGCACGCACTGCATCAACAAAGGTTTGATGGTAAGAAAGGAGTACAGCCATGGCCGTAGCGTCATCTACATGAGGTTCATTTGCACTTGCGAAGATCACACGCTCATCAAAATCTCGTAAGTGAGTCGCTATCTGTTGCCAAAAAGCTTTTTGTTTTGCGTTCACTTCCTCCTGCATTTCGGACGTGACATTTAATTCCAGCCAACCGCCGTCCCAATGAATGTTNACAATCACGTAGAGGTCGGCATCAATACAATACTGAACCACCGCTTTTACGCGCTCTAGCCACGCGGCTTCGATTTCGGCGGTCTCTTGGTTGGCATATTGATCCCAGGAAACCGGCAACCGTACAGCGTTGAAACCTGATTGTTTTACAAAGCTGACAAATTCAGGCGTAATCATTGGGTTGCCCCAATAAGTCTCAGACTTCCCGCCCATCGCTTCAAGCGTATTACCAATGTTAAAACCAATATTGATGTTGCTGGCTATTTCCACTGCGCTGCTATCCATTCCCGTCATATCCGGAGCAAGCGGATTAATATTGTAATCAGGATACAAGGACGCACTTCCTGAAGAGCTTGAGCTTGAGCTTGAGCTTGAGCTTGAGCTTGAACTTGAACTTGAGCTTGAGCTTGAGCTTGANCTTGAACTTGAACTTGAACTTGAACTTGAAGAATTGCTAGTACCGCTACATGCGGCAACTAATAGCAGAGAGCTGAGAATAAACAGCGCATTAAGTACTCTCATTTTTGTACACCTTATAATTATTAAGTACACCAGAGTATTAAATACAGCGTCGCAATGGATAGCGGTTTTGGTCAAAACAAAGGTTATTTGCTAAAAGTGACAGCTTTTTTTAGAAAAGTTAATGATAGTCNCATCTATATGAGAATGTTGTAGCGACGGCTGGATTGGGTGTGGGTATCACCTTCCTGTTATTAATAAATATAGTTAATGGGGGTAAGGTCTTGCAGTAAGCAAGTAGAAGGTGANCGGGCCGGTGCGGACNGGCTAGATAGCNGCCCCGAGGAGGAGCATGTCTGCGCCGTCTAATTGTTATGTTGAGCCGTAATTAATATCGCATGGCCACGTCCGTCGAGATGGATGGCTTGATCAAGGATCAGATCGGTTTGGCCATTATCGAGAGAGACAGTATGCATTTCACGGGTTACACCACTGGGGGAGTAATGGTGTACCGTTATTTCCACGTCTGCGGTCCAACCGGTAAAGCTCAGCGCAAACTGGGTTATTACACGAGACTGGTCGCTATCAGCAGGCCAGTAAACCAGTGCTTGGCGGTCTGTCTGTAACGAGGGCTCTAATCGGACCTGAGTAAGGCTGAAATCTAGATCAACTGAGTCGATAATTTGCAGGTTGGTCATCAATGGGGTGTGGCCCAAAAACGCGAATAAATCATCAACCGAGGTTGCCGCGCTGGTATCAGCTTGAGGGCCATCTACATTCCAGTCATAGAATGCGACACGACTCTGTTCTGGCGACAGATTGTTGCTATAAAACCAATGTAACTGATCGGCNAGTGTTCGCGCCGCGCGCGCAGCACCTTCGCCGCTCAATGCGGAGCGAGAGCCTATCTCTTCGGTCGTCCATAGGTTCAGAATGGTACTCACGCCCACCCAATCGTCCCAAATTGGTTGTAAGTTGGTGGTACTGCCTATGTAGTGAACGGAAACAGTTTGGACCATATCGTAAACTTTGACGCCTGCCATATCGTTAGCAAATGTGCCTTCGGCTTCGTAGTTCAGCAACTTATCTAACCAGGATTTCGCTTCCGTTGTACCGCCATCGCCAAGTGAGCCAAGAATAATTTGCACTCGGTTTGGGTCGCCGTATATTTGTTGGCTGGCTTTACGAGCCGCCGAGACTGTAGGTGCTAGGTAGTACTCGACATAAAATGGAATACTGTACGGATCGTAAGCTTGGGCTTGCCCAGCGATATCAACAGTTCGACTGGATGCCCAATTACGCAGTGCTTCGCTCATGGACTCTACGGTAATTTCATTCCCCAATTGATAGTAAATTTTACCGGTACCGCTATTCAGGTTGGCCAAGGATGAAACCTGCAGGGCGACCGCCTCTTGCCATGTGGCAACTCCGCCGTTGTGGATAAAGTCCAGGTATTTGGCCATGCGCTCATCGTTGCGGGAATAGCCGGGTATGGGTAATAAAATGTCTCCCCGCTGCAGGCGGGTTGTCACTTTTTCGATGAGTAAATCCACCCGCTCGGGCGCGTCTATCAGGGAAAACCCCGTCATGGTAGTTAACCAACTCCGCTGCCATTTGGCCCAGACGGGCGGCTCGGTATCGTCGACAATACCGACGAAGCTTGTCCAGCAAGGTTTGGTATAAACCGCCGATGTTGAGTCACACGGATCATTGACGGGCGTTGGCTCTGCAGTGGGTTCTGGCGTTGGGTTAGGTTCTTCAGAGGGGGAAACCGTGGGTCGTACGGTCGGTTTCAGTGTCGGTTCTAAGGTCGGTTCACTCGAGATAGGTGGGGTGGGCACAGGCGTAGCTATTTCTGTAGGTGGCGCACTGGGCTCGAGGCTCGGCGTAACTGCCGGTTCAGCGGAGGGCTCTGCACTGGGTGCGCTGGATGGTAAAGGCGTGTTTGCCAGATTATTGCCAGAACTTTGACTACCACCGCAGCCCGTCAGAACTAAAACACCACTGAAAAATAAGAATATGCGGATGTAACTTTTAACGATATATAACATATAGACAACGTAACTACATTTAATCGGCTTGTGTGACGATATTAGATGGCAATAGGGTTGAGTATTGTAAAAGTTATTGATTTTGAGATGAGGGTATCAATCGCAGTTAAATACTTATAATTAATTGCGTCGATGCCGAGGTTCAGTCGGAGCAGGGGTACTGTTACCGACTGCTTTGGTGAGGTTCCCTAGATAATTGGTGGCCAATACAAACCCTGTAAAGGTATCCGTTACAGGGTGGTGTTTGAGTAGGCAATTGGAGGCACCTATAAAAGTGTGTCGAAAAGCTGCGGAGAAGCTTACTGCAAGCTCCCCGCAAGCCGAGTTCCTTATTGGTTGGAGCCTCTCCAATAGAGTTGCGCCTGATTGTAGGCGTCTAACCCAATCTGTTCACCTGCTATACGTCCAGGAAGGTCATCAGCTGGTGGATGTATTCCACCCCAGATACGAGAAAGGCTAGTTTGGTCGGACGCGTCCCGATACGAAGCCCACTGCAGGGTGATGTCGACGCTTGGCCCTTCTTCGAATACTAAGAACTCATTTTTAGGAGCTTCGAACTCACCAACACCGCCAGGGAACCAAGGCGAGCCAGTGAATGACGTCATGACTTCGGCAGCTGCGCGACTAAAGGTACTGTGACCGGAGACATAGCCAGCAAATGGCGGGGTCACAAAGCTTGGTCTCTGGTAGGGCCACCAGTTCTCCGCCAGTATCCAACCAACGCCGGCCTCGTCAGTATCGGGGTTGCCAATATAGTCTGGCCCTCGCCACGCAAATACGGCAATTTTTCCTTCCTCTCCGGCAAGGTGGGCATGATGCTGGCCTTCCGCCGTCGTGCTCTGAGTGACGACTTCTATCAGCCCAGGATACAAACGAATGCCGTCTGGGTGGTAGGAGCTTTCATTGATGTCAGAGGATTGTCCAAGGTCTGCCATGTAGCGCAGTGCGGAAACGGGGCGGGTGTAGTCGTACCAGCCCTTCATTCCCCAAGCTGAAATAGCACTGTCATGCATTGCTCCAGCAAGTACGAGATAACCTTTGACGTCCCACTCGAGGTCATCGACGTCTTGGCCTCGCCCACCGATTCGCTTGTCAAACCAANGGGTGGTCGCTCACGTAATTGAAAATCGTGTGCCAGTGCCCTGGAGGTGTCTCAGAGTCTGGGCCGTCAGCCCAGAACTCCGCCAGAACACGTGTGTAATCCCCTCTCGGTACAATTTGTGGTGTGTAGGGTTGGCCGGTTACGGGGTTGGCTGTGTAACCCACTCCCCAGTCTCCGCCGGTGAGATGGTCATAGTAGCTTTCGTAATTGTCTGCGGCGGGTAACGAAGAGTTGCCGAATGACGCGGGTGAAATATCAATCATCACGCCATCGGTTGGGTCGAGGTGCGAAGACCAAATGGAAACCATCTCTACACCCCACTTATAGTATTCATCACCCACGCCACCAAGGTGAGGTGGGGCACCGGGATCGTGGTACACCCAGTACTCATTGCCATCACGGGTATGAATGGTCAGGTCTTCGGGTTGCAGTGCAAACGGAGTGACAGTACCCCATTCAGGGCTGAGAAACTCAGGGAAGCCACCAACAACCAAGTTTCCAGACTGATCGATAAAGAAGTTCAGAACCAACGGCTGCCAGCGGTTAGGGTCCGACATATCTGGATTTCCGGGGCGGCCAGGGAGCAGTGGGTCGTTGACGGGCTGATAAAACAGGTTGGCGTAGCCGCCAGCCTCATTGGATGTATCTGAGTCACCAAATGCGAGTACAGTCGCGGCGATAGTGTTACCGAACGAGGCTGGGCCGCCAATAAACTCTGTGGTGAAGTTTTTATCGTAACCCAGTAAATCCATCAGGTTGTCGAAAGCCAGTTGCGATTCGGCAGCCTTGGGGGAGCTGGCGAATCTTGAAGACAGAACGCGGTAAGCCGCGTAGCTGATGGCTTCTGCTCGGAAGGCTGGAACATTGGCGCGAGCAGTTCCCAGGCGTTTATCGATATGCAATACCTGATCTGCGCTACGGCTATAACCGGCCCAAGCATCGTACATAGCGGCGGCGGTGTGATACAGATTACGAGCATGTACGGTAGGGCGTGCAAAGTCAGCCCGGATAGCATCCAAAAGAACTTCATTCCACTGGCGGGCAACAGACGTTGTGTCGCGCAGGTTTATGAAACTACCACGCGGTACGGCACCAGTCTTACCATTAGTGTTGGTAACGGTTATGCCACATGAAATGTGGGATTCGGGGCCGACAGTAACGCTAGCGAGAATGGTGTTTTCGTCCAGCACGGTGACAGAATTAACGGTAACGCCNGGGTTTTTACACACCTGAACACTGGCGCCTTCCTGAAAGCCTGTTCCTGTGATGGTCAGCTCAAGCGTCTGCCCTACAACAGCGTTATTAGGGCTGATGTTCTGAATAGTTGGGTTGGGCAGGCAGCCTAAATCGGCAGCCACTGTTCCGTCTTCCGACACGCTGTAACATTTGTTCGCTTCGACGTTAGTCAGAGAGGTAACGACGCCACTCGGCCAGTGAATATCGACCGAGTCTGCCTGGTTAGCAACACCGAGACCAAAGTGTACATCCAGGCTGGATTGCGAGTGCGAACTCATACCTCCAACTATCTGGCGCATCATATTCACACTGCCAGCACTTACTTTAATAACCGCACCAATAGCATCTACGTTGGATTGAGGTGCTCCGGCGCCGACAAGCTTAAATTGAAGCCAGCGGCCGGAATTAGCTGTGTCGTTTCGAAACAGGCGAAGTCCGCCTGTGCTGAACCCATCGCCTTCACTTACCACCGCGAAATCGATATCACCATCGCGATCGTAGTCGGCCGTGGCCAACCCTGTGGGCCGGCTGCCTCCGCTTCCAGCAAGGGTAACTTTGGTAAATGTGCCATCAGTATTATTGATGTAAAGCATGGGCCCAGAAGCTGCCGCCATCAGGAAGTCTTCATAGCCATCCTGATCGATGTCGACAAAATCGATACCCCAGGAAAACTCACCATCGATGCCGGCGGCAAGCGCGGTATTGTCCTGAAACGTACCATCACCGTTGCCTAGGTACAGAACGTTACCAGCAGGCGCAGTATCGTTTGTTGATGTAAAGCGGTCGGTAATATAGATATCCCAAGTACCGTTATTGTCGATATCGCCTACATCGATACCCATACCACTCCCCGCATCATCTCCAACGCCTGGGCTTAACCCAGTGACATCGATAAAGGTGCCATCACCATTATTTTTGAAGATGATGTCATGATAAAAAGGCGCGGGGTCATGTGTGGCGACTGCGACCATGTCTGGAAAGTAGTCGTCATCCAAGTGCGCACCGATGAACGCCTGCGTGGGTCTAAATGTGGTTGGGTCATCACCGGTGTTAACACCACTGGACGCCGTCACATCAGAAAATGTGCCGTCACATTGGTTTTGAAAAAGGCTGTCGATGTTCGAGGCGTCTCCGCCTGAATCGAGAACCCAGTTGCCGACATAAAGATCAAGACATCCGTCCAGATTGTAATCCAGCCATCCCCCCGTCATGCCGCGACTGGCGGAATAGCTACCCATTGGTACCGCGAGTTCACCGTCTACGTTTGCTGCGGCTGCAACATTTTGAAATAACGGCTCACCAGATATGGCTTGGTTGCCATTTTCTACCCAGAGGTTTTTAAGAAGAATATTGGCAGGGCCGTCTGGCGAATTGAACCCAAACAGTGAAAATTGTTCGTTGTTAACCTGAATATAAATATCCGAGTCACCATCATTATCGTAGTCGCCGAATACGCAACCGGACATTTCAACATTAGGTAATTCAGGCAGCAAATAATCCACCTTTGAGAAGGTGCCTACCTTGTTGTTCTGGTATAAGTGAGAGTCCCACTCGTACCCGTTGGTTACGAGTAAGTCCGGATAAGAGTCGTTATTAAAATCGATCCAGCACGTGCCTGTGACGTGGTTGCTAACACTTTCATACACATCGCCCCCCACACCAGCTTCAACCGTTACATTGGTAAACTGGGCTTGAGCATTAGCTGAGAGTGCGCAAATAGTATTTAGCGCAACGATTGAGAAAAAAAATAGGCCCTGTCGGGTTCCCTTTTTGATATGCATCGATGAGTCCTCCTTGTCGAAGATGTAGTTTTAAAATGTATTTTTTATACGGTAAGTACCAATGAAGCTAAATGTGCTTGTACCATTGATTTCCTGGTTGTCGTAGNGCCCACATTTTTTTAACGGGGAGTATTGGTGTAAAAAATATCGGCGTATTTACAGGTTCGAATTACACCGCGATAGAAGTAGAAACAACTTAGTAAGTAGTAACAATTAAAACCAAGATACAAATACTTACTACTAAAGTGTTGTGTTTTCCACAGCTAGTCACCGCTGGTAATTATTCTTGAAAATCCTACCACAACAATTATAGCGACACTCGATATATCAGATAAAATTGATTAACTTGATAATAATTAACGGACGGCCATTTATGGTCACGAATCTAAAACTGCGATTCCAATGGCGTAGAAGGGCTCTAGTTAACGATCAAATCTATAGATAATGGTTGCACCAGAATGGGGCCTGCTCGCAGGGGGTTACCCATTGAACGAATACAAAAGAAGCAGGATTTACAAAAATCTATACCCGCGATTGAGACAGGATAACTAGGTTAACCACCACAAATCTTTTTAAATATCAGCGAGAACAAAGTTGAGTTTCTTTGCTGTAAAGACAAAAGTTAAGGCTGATTGCCTGTAGTTATTTGAATTTTTAAGGCCTGCGCGTCTATACACGATAAATTTCTGCAAAAAAACTTCAATTATTTGTCGAATGTTGTTTTTTCTCTCAAATGAGCAAGATTTGACCATCTCCGTCTCAATATCATCTGCGCGAAGCTTTCGGCTACATGCCTAAATGTGGTTGTTGGTTTGTATATAAAAATAATACTAGCGCTTTTTTAAATTCAAAATTCGGGTTGCAGCCTTCTCATCTAATACGCTGGGTATGGCTAACCACATTTATAAAATAATTAGCTCAATAAAATGAGGAGTCTCTTATGACTTTCAAATTATGCTCGCGCAATAGAGCGCGTTGGGTAGCATCCGCTGCGCTCGGCGCTTCATTAACTTTAAGTTCTATTACCAGTTTAGCGGTTCCAGAAGAAGCCCATACTTGGGAAAACGTCCGTGTAGACGGCGGCGGTTTTGTTCCGGGTATTATCTTTAACCAAAGTGAACCCAACTTAATTTATGCACGCACCGATATTGGTGGCGCCTATCGTTGGGATGAACCCAATCAGGAATGGGACCCAATTTCGGACTGGGTTGGCGAAGACAACTGGGGCTATTACGGTGTTCTCAGCCTCGCCACAGATCCAGTTGACACTGACCGCGTCTACATGGCCGTGGGTATGTATACTAACGATTGGGATCCAAATAACGGCGGTATCGCCCGCTCCACCGACCGTGGTAATACTTGGCAGGTCACCGAACTGCCTTTCAAGGTCGGCGGCAATATGGCCGGCCGCGGTATGGGTGAACGTTTAAATGTTGACCCTAACGATAACAGCACGCTGTACTTCGGTGCTGAATTAGGCGAGGGCCTCTTACGTTCTACCGACTACGGCGTAACTTGGAACAAGGTCACGAACTTTCCTAACGTCGGCACCTATATTCAGGACGCTAACGACGAATGGGATTACCTCAACAAAATTCAGGGCGTGGTTTGGGTAACATTCGACCCTTCTTCCGGTTCTTCAGGTAGTGGTTCCGACCGTATTTTTGTCGGCGTAGCAGACCTTAATGAATCGCTTTACCAAAGCCTAGATGGCGGTGCGACCTGGGGAGCTATTCCGGGACAACCTACTGGATTCATACCGCATAAAGGTAAGTTCGACCACGTAAACGGTATTCTCTACGTTTCAACCAGTGATACTGGTGGCCCCTACGATGGTGCCTCCGGTGAAGTGTGGAAATATGATGTAAACAGTGGTGTGTGGACCGACATCTCGCCCATGACCATCGCCAGTGGCGATTTGTATTTTGGTTATAGCGGTTTGACAATTGACCGTCAAAACCCATCCACCATCATGGTTGCCTCCTTAAATTCTTGGTGGCCAGACTTGATTATGTTCCGCTCGACCGACCAAGGTACGACGTGGACACGAATCTGGGATTGGACCAGCTACCCATCTCGCTCCAAGCGTTACGAGCAAGACATCAGCGAAGTACCCTGGCTGGATCTGGGTGGCAACCCCTANCCCACCGGAAGAGTCGTTAAAACTGGGTTGGATGAACGAGTCAATCGAAATTGACCCCTTCAACTCCGACCGTTTCTTTTACGGTACGGGCGCCACTATTTATGGTTCAACCAACCTAACAAACTGGGATACTTGGGACGCCACTGGCAGCCTCGTAACTATTCGCCCAATGGTTAAAGGTTTGGAAGAAACCGCCGTTCAGGATTTGGTAAGCCCACCGACGGGGCCACACCTGTTCTCAGCGCTTGCCGACATCGGCGGGTTTATGCACGAGGATCTAACCGCTGTCCCAGGCTTGCCTTACCAAGCGCCATACCATGGCACAACAACCAGTATTGATTTTGCTGAATTAAACCCAGGTACTATGGTTCGCGTTGGCCATCCCGTAGGTGACGTTCCCGATGGCTTTGTTTATATCGGAGTTTCAACTTCTGGCGGAAGTTCTTGGTGGCAGGCATCTAATGCTGGCGCGCCAACTTCTGGCGGAACGGTATCCGTATCGGCTGATGGTGGCAGCATAGTTTGGAGCCCCGGCGGTTCAAGCGTTCACTATTCGACAACTTTCGGTTCTAGCTGGACAGCTTCGAATGGCGTTCCCGCTGAAGCCAAAGTCGAATCAGATCGTGTTAACCCAAGCATGTTTTACGCTTACAGCGGTGGTACTTTCTATTATTCAACGGATGGTGGTGCGAACTTTACGGCCTCTACAGCTTCAGGTTTACCTACAGCTGGTCATCTGCAATTTAAAGCGGTTCCAGGTTACGAAGGTCATATTTGGTTGGCCGGCGGTTACATTGACGATACCGATCCAAGTGTCACCACTCACGGTTTGTGGCGCTCTACCGATGGCGGGCAAACGTTCTCGCAAACTTCGGGTGTTCAAGAAGGCGACAATGTTGGCTTTGGTATGGGGCCCACTGGGGCAACGTATCCGGCGATTTATCTCGTCGGCCGCATAGACGATGTGCATGGCGTATTCCGCTCAAATGACATCGGCGGGAGTTGGGTACGCATTAATGACGACGCCAATCAGTTCGGTAACATGGGTGAANCTCTGACCGGTGACCCCCGTGTTTATGGGCGCGGTCTACCTAGGCACTAACGGTCGCGGCATTATGATGGCGGACACTCAAGCCGGAAATCCTGGTGGTGGATCGAGCACGAGTTCTTCAAGTTCGAGCTCTTCGAGTAGTTCAAGCTCTTCTTCCAGTTCCAGTTCCAGTTCCAGTTCCAGTTCCAGCTCTTCGAGTAGCTCAACTTCATCTTCTAGCTCATCATCAAGTTCCAGCTCTAGCAGCAGTGGTGGCGCCTGTGCGACGCAATGTAACTGGTACGGCACTTTGTATGCTTCATGCGCGAACCAAACCAGCGGCTGGGGTTGGGAAAACAGTGCAAGCTGTATTGGAACAGATACCTGTAACAATCAGTCGGGCGATGGTGGTGTAGTGGATAACTGCAGCAGCTCGTCGTCAAGTTCAAGTAGCTCTAGCTCTTCAAGTTCAAGCAGCTCGTCTTCAAGTAGCTCTAGTTCGTCAAGTTCAAGTAGCTCATCGTCGAGCGGTGGCACTACGGAGTGTGACAATATTAAATCAGGAGGTCAGTCTGGCAATGTTGGTACTACCGGCGCCTACTGTTTCAAAACACAAAACACTATTAGTGGTTGGGGCGCATCAAACTTTTCTGGCAGAACAATCTCGGTAACTATCAACGGATCTGGCGCCGCGGTCACCGTTGTCGGTGGCGCTTTACCTGCAAAAGGTGCCAGTGATTATTATCACTTTGAGATCAGCGCCGGAAACTATTCCTGGGCGTCTGTATACTGGTGGTAAATAGTTAATTTAAAGCAAGTCACTAAAGGCCGCTCTTGAGCGGTCTTTTTTTTTAGGTGATGCAACGGGCAAAGGAGGACGTTGAGTTAGAGCGTAAAGTGATTAACTAACAAATGGGCTGCAACAGTAGTTTTGTGTCCAAATCGGAATGGTGGATAGAGCCCAATATGGAGATTAAGCAGTTGTTTTCAGCAAGTAATAGTTGAATAATTTCAACGCTAAAATGGCAAGGATGTTAGTAGTCTGCCTCTCTAATAATGTACAGGCACGTCAGAAAATAGGCCGTGTCTCAAAAACGACAGGACGCCTCATGATTCCCTATAACTCCCGCAGATTACCCAGATTTTCCCGTCTATTTTTAATGGTTTTGTTAACTGTCAGCAGCTTTGCGCAGGCGCTTGAATGTGAATGGCGCTATATCAATCAATGGAATGGCGGTGCAACAGCCGAGTTGCACGCAAGCAACAATACCAGCTCGGCGATTACCCTTGGCAGCTTTACGGCAGGGTTTAGCGCAGGGGTAAGTATTCAGCAAGCTTGGAATGCCGCAATCACCGGCAGTAACCCCTACACCTTTACACCCTACGAGTGGAATGCCGACCTGCAACCGGGTGGCAGTATGTATGTGGGTATGCAGATTACTCTGCCCGCGGGAGAACCTGCGGAAGATCACATTCCCGTTTTGGGAGGCGAATGCAGTACTGGTTCCGACCCGAATGAGCCGCTAGGTAGTCTCGGCATTAGTACGGTTGAAAAAGGCACTTGTCGGCTCAACAAAAAACCTGATGGTTTCTGTTTCACACCCCTCCACCATGCCGAGCAGGCCTTCCCTGAATGTCGCTCCATATACAACTTTTTCGCTCAGCAGCTCCACGGGAAGCAGTGGCTCCGGCTCCGGTTACATAATGGGCTATGAGTATCGCGTGTCTTACGATAACCCCGGCACCTACCTGTGGAAGACGGAATCGTCTGGATTAAACCTGAGCGCCGAAAAAACGGTAGAAGTTTTTTCTGAAAGTGCGCGCCCTAGCGTGAATTACAGTGTGCCAGCGGCGATATACGCCAGCCAATCCTTCGCGTTTACCCTAGTAGGCGAAGATACAGAAAGCTTGGCGTCGTTAACACTCACTCCGCCAACAGATTCAGAATTTATCCTGCAAACCAGTGATCGCCAAAGCGACACGCTGTGGACCGATGTGTACACCGGTGCTCTGCCCGAGGGCGTGCATGAATTCTTTATATCAGCGAAAGACCCAGACGGCTTTTTAGATAATAAACGCGTTAGTGTTGAAGTGCTTGCGGCAGAGGGGGGCGATAGCAATACCCCACCAATGGTTGAAATAACTAGCGCGCCCAATTCAACCGAAAACGAAACCGTTGTGTTTAGGGCAACCATCACCGATACCGAAAGTAATATTGTGAACGCCACCATGGTCATTTACCAAATGGTAGACGGAGAGCGCACAAATCCTGTGGAATTGGTGAACAGGGACTACGAAGGTACGGGAGAGGAAAACCTGGCGGCCAGCTGGGGTTCGTTTATGGTAGGTGAAATGGTTATCGAAGTGGTTGCAACCGACGCGGAAGGCGAGCGCAGCCTTGACCAGGTTGGTTTCACGGTCGTCGAAGACGCTGGTGGATCTATTCGTATCGGTACCAATACAGCGGTTCTGGCGGGGGATGTGACAAGCGTTACCGTCAGCGCTTNACATCCGACGCGAGTGCCTTATAGCCCGTCTTTAAGCGTTGAGCCTGAATCTACCATCAGTGTATCCAGTTCTTCCTCAAGTGGCGGTGGTTCCGGTGGTTACACCACGGCTAAGACATTTGGCGTTACCTACGATTACCCAGGTACTTACCTGTTAACGGCTACCTCCGCAGGAATTGAGGCGGCCGAATTGCTGGTAGAGGTTTTCCCGCTATCAGCGATACCTAGTGCAACAATTGAAGTACCGGAAGTGATTTATGCGAATGAGGAATTCATCTTAACCGCACTAGCCGAAGACGGTGCAGGCTTGGCTGTAATATCCCTCACGGCGCCCGACGGCGTGGAACTAAGTCTGCAAAGTAGTGACCGCGCTACAGATACCTACTGGGTGGATACCTACACCGCGTCACTTCCCGAGGGGGCATACAGTTTTAGACTCTTCGTTCGCGATACCGACAACTTTACCCATACAATTACAAAAATTGTTACCGTGGAAGCTCAGGAAGAAGAACCGCCGGAAGGTGTGCTTTGGTGTGACTGGTTCGGTTACGAAGTCATCATCTGTGACGATCACAGTTTAACTGGGTTTCACTGGTTGAATAATGCGAGCTGTGTTGGTTATCAAACCTGCGGAGAGAGCAGGATTTTCACTCAGTAGATTTACTCGGAACTTGCAGAGCGGGCACTAGCAATTGAACGTGAAGCCGCAGCAACCCGCTGCGGCTTTTTTATTGGGTTGGATCAAGGCTATGACAAAAATGAGCAGGCTGTTGCGTTTTAAATAGAAAAGAAAGAACGTAAGAAGTGGCTGATTTTATGACTACCCGAATTTTGTAAGTGCTGCGTTTAACTCGACAAAGGCTCCTTCCAGCTCCCGGATGGTATCGGTATTTTGCTGCACGATANTCGCCGCTTCATCACTTAAGGTATTTACCTGTAAGCTTTGCTTAACAATGAATTCCGATGTTTGGGTCTGTTCCTCTGTCGCCGCCGCGATTTGTTGGCTAATGCCATTGATTTCGTCAATAGCATTGGCTATTTGCACAAACACTTTTTCAACCAACTCAGAGTGGTCTACATTTTCCATTACTCGGGTGCGACTCTCCTCCATCGCCTTCACTGAATTTGAAGAGCCAATAACCAAACGATTCACAATCACTTTTATATTTTCAGTAGACACTTGTGTACGTTTTGCCAAGGCTCGCACTTCATCGGCAACCACAGCAAAACCACGTCCTTGTTCACCCGCACGCGCCGCCTCAATAGCCGCATTGAGCGCCAATAAGTTAGTTTGCTCTGCAATTCCTTGAATCTCCGTCAAGGTGGTTGTAACCGCTTCGCAATCGGTTGCTAAGCCATTAATCGACAATGCCGTATCATTCAAAATATGAGACAAATCAGCAATGCCATCGCGTGAAGTTTTTACAGCTGTTTTTCCCGTGTTTTGTGCATTGGCTGTTTCTTCAGCCAAAAAAGCGGCTCGCTGAATTTGACTTGAAACACCAACAAAAGACCCATGCATATTATCCATAGATTGAGTAATCTCCGCCGCTGAGCGACGCGATTGATTGGCTATTTCAACAAGGTGGGAAGTGTTTGTTGTCAGTGCCGCCATGCTTTTATCGGCCTGCTTTTGTGCGGAAAGCGCCATTGTAATTACGCCACTAATACCGTCGAACAACCAATTGAGTCGGCCAAGTATGGCATTATCTGACGCATTCGCTCGCGCATGTATATTGATGTGCTTCTCGTCCAAAATCATCGTTTCTGTGAGCCGCACAAGCTCCTGCGATACCGAGAGTAAGCGCTGAACAAGGTTCACCATAATAACGAGAACAATTGTTTCAATCACTACGTAAAAGGCGTGCAAGGCCACAATAGACCAAGAGTGCATATGGTCAGGGAATAAGTAAATATGAAAACCAGCGTCCTGCATCATATGAATAACGACATGAAGTATTGCCGCCGCCGCCGCGGCAACCACCAAAGGTATCCAACTGAGATAGACAAAAAGAGCGGCCAAAAAAATGAAGTAACCAAAATGAGCTTCGATCATGCCGTGCATTTGGTGTACATGCAGAGACACAAATAACATAAACACCACCGCAATAATCGCGGGGGTCAGATACGGATGATCAATGACTTTAATAGCAAAATAATTAACGCACGAAAAAAAGCCACCGATAAACAACGCCAACATCCAAGTACCGTACACGGAGGCAAATGCAAAGGACATTAGCCACGCACAGAGCGTCACCCACATCATAACCTTGTCAATTTTCACGCGATAATTCATCACAAAATCAACAAGCTGGTCTCTATCTACATTACGCACCGCAATCACCTCTGAAAATCTTAAAAGACTCTTACGAAGTCTAGACGAGGTTAGATGATTAGCAGAATATTACCGCCGTTTGGCGCGCCGCTCATTAATGTATGTAAGAAATTGTTTTTGTTTGCTTATTTGTTTTTAGTGATGGGGATAACCTGCTGCCCTAAAACACGCCCTAGTGCTTTATTGATTTTAAAGGGGCTCCAATCTGTGGTCATGGGCTTTGATGTGTGGAAGCAGTATCAGAGAGTATTATCCTGATATGAAAAGCAGGATTCTTTGACTTAACCCATTATTGGGGTAAGCGCGCTGCGTTATTACATTGATTCATTCATTTATGATGGCGGCGACTACAGCTCGTCGCATTTCCACACTATGATCTCGGCGCCGCTATGCTGGCGCGTGGGGCTTATGATGCCTGTCCTAAAAAGCGCTACCTGAATTGCTAATTTTGTCGAGCCTCAACATATTTCACCTGGTTATAAAAATGTTGGTGCTTTGGTAGCGACGATTTTATACAATTTGGCGTCAAAGTAGTCCAATAATGTGATAGGGAGATTGTCGTGCCGAGCTTTCGTTTATTAATCTTAATTTTTATAGCTGTTATTTTAGCTTCGTGCGGCGGAGGCGGTGGGTCTACCACAACCTCTGATAGGGATAGGGATGGGGATGGGGATGGTGTTCCAAACTCTCAAGATGCGTTTCCAGACAATGCCTTGGAATCTAGTGATTTAGATGGCGATGGGCTTGGTGATAATTCCGATACCGACATCGATGGTGACGGAACCTTAAACACAGAAGATATGTTCCCGCGTGACGCCACAGAACAAGTTGATCTAGACGGTGATGGTATCGGGGATAACGCTGATCCAGATCGAGATGGAGATGGCGTAGACAATGACGTTGATGTCTTCCCTGAGGATGCGGCCGAGTCGAGTGATTTAGATGGCGATGGGTTTGGTGATAATTCCGACACCGACGTCGATGGTGACGGGGTGGAGAATGATGTTGATTTATTTCCAACTGACGCTTCGGAGTGGGCCGATACCGATCAAGACGGTGTGGGCGACAACAGTGATGTCTATCCCCTTCACGATGCATGTGCTCTATCCGCTGAAGGCAATGGGGTCGAGTGTTATGCGACCTGGCTGGGTAAGCAGGGCGTTGATAATCTAGATATTATTTCTATTGGTGGCGACCGTTGGATTATTTTTGTTGAAACATCGCAGATTGCTGTTTTATTTGATAACAACGCGAATAGCTACGCTGAAACAGATACGCTAAATATCCCTGAGGACTCGATTAACGAACTTGTGTTTTCGGCGGCCCACCAGCGTGTATATGTTGGATACGAAAGTGGCAATATTGGCTATTTAGATACGCTAACCCTCGCGGTTAACTTGGATTTTGCAAGCACGGCTGAGGCAGTGGATGGCCTTGCCGCTGTTGGAAATTTCCTTTTAGCGCAAGACAATAGTGGCGCATGGGAAAGCCATTATATATTCAACGAGCAAGGTATACAGACAGATTGGGTAGAGTGGAATCACTACTCTAGTGTTTACGCTTGGAATGATGCGTTAGATAGAGTCTATTTTTTTCGGGATACTTCAAACCCAAATGACCTTCTTTACGAATATATTAACCAGGCTACCGGGACCATTGATAGCGACGGTGAAACGCCTTATCACGGCGATTATAGGTATAACCCACCTATCATCGTTTCACCGGATGAATCTCAGGTCTTAGTTGGCTCGGGGGATATATATAACGCAGAGAGCCTAGTTCACGAGGGTGCTGTTGGTTTGGGTTTTGACTTCGCTGCTTGGTTGGATGACGGTGGATTTATATTGCTGACTCAGCAGGTGGGTAGTTTCTCTTTGGTCCGCACCTCGTCTGAAAAACAAATCATTGAGGCGCTTGAAATAGAAGGCGATCTTGTTGGTATCTACCCTTCTTCCACGCCAGACACCTACTCAATCTTGTATTTTGAAGATGCCACATTACGCACCCTGTCTTATTTGGTTAGCAATGATATCGATGGCGATGGCGTGGTAAACGTCGAGGATGATTTTCCAGCAGATATTGCAGCCTCGGTAGATAGTGATCGTGACGGATTCCCTGATGAATGGAATAGTGGATTTAGTGAGGCTGATAGTACTTCTGGTTTAGTTATAGATGCATTTCCATCAGATTCTGCTTGTAACTTAAGTGAACACGGTGTCGAGGGCGTTTGTGATGTTAACTCAAGAGTATCCCCAGATAGCATTACACAGGTAAGTGAACTGGGCGGCGTTATATATATGTTAAGTCCGGCGAATAAAGCCGTCTATTTGTGGGATATTGCGAGCCAGACATATTTAAACCCTATTCTTCTGCTGGCTGGCGGTTATGGTAGCCCAGAATCGCTAGGGGTTTTAAACGAGACTGAATTATATGTGGGTTATTCTACTGGCGCGCTCTTCAAATATGCGCATGGTGGTGTGAATGAATCAGAAATCGTTGATTTATTTTCTGAGGCCATTCAACAAATTCTTGTGGCTGGTTCTAATAAAATTCTTATCACCAAATACGGCTACGATACACGCTACATTGCCTTGGATTCATCTGACCAAGTTACGGAGACTTACGATTCTTGGGATAGGCAAATTGCGTATAAATATACCGCTACGGGTAATTTTTATCGTCTTGAGGGCTCATCCTGGCAATATATTAATACAGTGCAATTTAATGACGAAGGGCTCGTTTCTAATACTTTGAGCCACTCATTGGGTAATGGCCTTGATGCTCAATTTATTGCTGTTTCTCCAGACGAGTCTTTGGTTGTAGCTGGTGCTGCTGTGGTATCCGACTTTCTTGATGGCGATGCTAGGTTTACCTTTAAATTACCTGGCTCGAATGAAGTTGAATTTACGGATTTTGCCTGGACTTCCAACATCGGTGTCGCGCTTACGCAAGGTGTGGAACACGATAGCCTTGTCGGTTATTCGTCGGATTTAAGTGATGCCGTATTCGAATATGAGTTAAGTGAGAGCCGTTACGAAAAAATTCTACCCTATGAGAACGGCATTGTTGCGTTTCGGTCGCTTTCTCGCGGGGTGACGATTGAGGTGGTGCCTCTTTTAGTTGACTCNGATAAAGATGGTTTGCCCTATTGGTGGGAGCTTCAACACGGTTTGAATGACCAGAACTCCAGTGATGCAAGCCTGGATAGTGACGACGATGGTTTGAGTAATACTGAAGAATTTATAGCCGGCACATCCCCCTTCTTGGAAGATACCGATGCTGACGGATTGAGCGATGATGAAGAACTTAATACCTATTCTCTTAATCCACTGCTTTCCGATACTGACGGCGACTCTATGCCGGATAGCTGGGAAGTAGAGTATGGGCTTGATGGTGCATATGCATCCGATGCTCTGTTTGATGCAGATAACGACGGTGTTGAGAACCTTTACGAATTTCTATTGGAAACTGACCCTCAGGATGAAACATCTTTTCCCGAGATTGTAAGTGATATAGCCATTTCTTTTGAAAATAGTGAAATTCCTTCTGACTGGGTGCTTACTGGGGATGTGGGCCAGGTCAGTTTGAGTAGTTCCGAGTCCCTAGTTGGAGATAGAAGCCTCTATATCGGCTCTGACCTAGAAATTTCTTGGGCTAAATATTTTGTCCCAGTGGATCTTTCGATTTCGGTCTTAACAAATTGTTATTCATCCTACGATAAAGAGGTTTCAATCAGTGTTAACGGTGAAATTTTAACGACAATTTGGNCATCTCAGCTTGATTGGGAAGAAATGAACTTAACGCTTCCGTCAGGCTATCACGATATTCGAATAGTGGTTGAAAGCTCAGATGCTTCTTGTGGGGTCTTTTTGGATGCAATACGCATCTCCCCTCTGCGCAATATTTTTGATTCCGGTGTAAGTAATGTTTCAGTGCGTGATAGTCGCTACCTTGATTTTGTAGACCTGGATGGAGACGTAATTCGAGTTATCGAAATTCCTCGAATAAACAATTACTGGGACGCTAGAGATGCAGTGGTGATGGACGATGGGAAAATTGCTGTATTTAACGGCACATTTGAGCCGAGACTAAGCGTATATACTCCAGAGCGTAATGAGTGGCGGCATATTCAAGCACCTGCTTGGTCAACGGTTAATAACAGCTCATACGGAGGTATCGGCGCGATCGGCAGTAAGGTGTACGCCACGAATATGGCTACTAGCGGGAGTTCAACTCAAGGCATCGTAGTTTTCGATCTAGAGGATGATTCGGTTAGTTATACAGAGTCGTTTGCGCTTATTGACCTGAATATTGGTCTTGATGGCTATATCTACGGACTTAGTGGCAGTTCGCTACATGTATACGACCCCGCGAGTATGAGCGTGGTTGACACTTTGATTGTCGATGATTCTAGAAGCGTCGCTGTCAGTGAAAGTGGNGAGTTATTTCTCGGAGCTTGGTCGGGGGAAATTATTCATTACAGCTCGAGTGCAGTGGAACAAAAAAGATTGAATGCTTTGGGCAGTGTTTACGATATTGATCTGCGAGCCAATGGCGATATTTATATTTCTAATAGCTCAGGTGAGGTTTTTAAAACGTCAGAAGATTTTGTAAGTACAGAGCAATTGTCGTTTGACGCTGATTTTATTGCGCTGGTGCCGGACTTGGATAGTGACTCGGACGGTTTGCCAGACTGGTGGGAAGGTGGTAGTGACTTAAACCGAAATGATAGCGCGGATGCAAGCTCAGATAATGATGAGGATGGCTTAACGGCCCTTCAAGAGTATGCCGCTCGCACTTCTGCGACGATTGCAGATTCCGATAACGATGGTTTAAGTGATGGCGATGAAGTGTTTACGCATGGTTCAGACCCTCTCAATGCCGATAGCGATTCTGATGGTTTGTTCGATGGTGAAGAAGTAGCGTTGGGAACATCGGTAGTTATCAACGATACAGATGATGATGGCCTCACTGATTTCGATGAAGTACAAACTCACTTAACCGATCCGCTACTTTCAGATTCTGATGCTGACTTAATGGAAGATGGGTACGAAGTGGAGTATTCATTAGATCCTCTTGCTGACGATGCTTCTGATGATAAAGATGAAGATGGCCTCTCCAACCTTGAAGAGCATGATGCAGGGTCGAACCCAGGCCTGAGTGACACAGATGGGGATGGTCTAAGTGATTATGATGAAATTATTATTCATCTCTCATCCCCCGTTAGTGCCGATACAGATTCAGACCTCATCCATGATCAGTGGGAAGCCGAAAATGGCTTGGATTTAAATGACCCAACTGATGCAGAACTTGACTGGGATAGTGATCAGTTTACAAACCTTGAAGAGTTCTATGCTGGCACAGACCCTAATATGGGCTCTAATTATCCACTGCCGATTGAGTGGGGAACGTATCAAGGAGATAGTTCACACACCGGTTATACCCCGTTGATTTTGGACGANCTTGATTTTGTGTTTGATTGGCAAGTTAGCTTCGACGGCGCGACTACGCTTTCTCCGGCAGTAGCATCTGAATCACAGGTGTTTGTATCTAACCTGTCACACTACGGTGATTATCAGTCGGTATTTGCCGTNGATGCGTTTACGGGCGATACGGAATGGTTTTTGAATTACCCTGACATTAACTCGATAAATGCACCTGCATATAGTGACGGCCAGGTGTATTTCCAGACTGGGGGGCATGAAGACTCGTTTATTCGAAGTGTCGACGCCGCTTCCGGAGAATTAAATTTTGAGTCGTCCTATGGCAATCAGTGGTCTAGCTATTTGGCGCCTACCATCCACGATGGTGATGTTTATATTGCCGGTGGATACTACGGTGGGACTTACGGTTTTGATGGCGTCAGTGGAGCGCAGTTATGGTTTAACTCAGGGCCTCAATACGACGACTTCACGCCCGCGGTAGATGATCAATATGTTTATGCATTTACAACACACTTAAAGGTGATTGATAAGCTAACAGGTGAGCTGGCATTTGCGGTTGAATTCCCAGATTTAAATTGGGGAGGCTACTCTGTCGGGGTGGCAACGGTACTTACTCAGTCAAAAAATGTGGTTGTTACGCAATCTGGGTCGCTTGTACTATTTGACACGAATAATCGTGAGATTAGTTGGCAGCACTTAAGCAGCGGCTTTCACGGCCAGCCTTCCTCATCTGACGGGAAGATATTTGTTTTAGCAAATAATTCCCTTTATTCGATAGATGAAGCGTCTGGTGAAACGGATTGGATTTGGTCAGCCCGCAGTTTGACATCGAATATTGTCGTTACCAAAACTCACATCTTCGTTGGTGATGACGCATCGACATATGCAATTAACAGAGTGACAAGAGATATCGATTGGACTTATGAGGCTGCTGGGCAGCTAAGTATCAGTAGTGCCGGAAAGCTCTATATTTCAGGTAGTGCTCTCACATCTATTTCCCTTCAATAACTGAACAGCTGGCTCATTGGCGGTGAGCCAGCTTC
>Ga0065722_104347_pt1 | contig 26258 bp, 23 predicted proteins | sample BansetMetagenome_FD_59109 | JGI IMG/M metagenome (GOLD analysis project Ga0065722, IMG submission 59109) | Bankia setacea gill microbial communities from Puget Sound, Washington, USA - Caecum Enriched | ecosystem: Host-associated > Mollusca > Digestive system > Ceca | place: United States... | reverse complement strand
CTGTCTCAGATCTTGAGACAGTCGACACCCTAACCTAAAAACGCTACAAATCGGCGTGTAAAGCATCGCTCCCTAACTTTGCATGAGATTCGTCAGAGAAAACTCTAACACGAATTTTTGATGCATTTATGTGGGGGCTACGGAGAAGGAATGTGATACAGATAGAGGAGGTAATTTACTATTGCCGTTTAACAACAATAGTATTTGCGAGCTTGTCGTGCCACCCTTGTTTTCGCTTGTCAAAGGCCACCCAAATAAACCCCAAAAACAGCACTAACATCGATGGGTAGTAAGCGGCATAGCGCCCTATCGATTGCCCTACCGAAAGCTGAGGTGATTCGCCGAGACTGACAACTTTAAGACCAAGAGCCATTTTTCCCGGCGTAGCTGATTTGTATACCCAAAACAAGATGACAACAATAGCCGGAAACACATAGGAAAATAGAATATCCCATACTCCCCCCGACATTGATTCAGTCCAATATTCCGGGCCATAGATCAAGGCAAGAATGGGCCACGTTAGAATCAATATAAACACGGTATCAATAATACTGGCTGCAGTTCGAATCCAAAAGCCGGCGTAAATTGGCCCAGAAGCGTCTCCATGCTCCAATTCACTATCCGGTGTTTTATACCGATTGTCTTCGTTCATTTTTAATTCCGCCGTTAATCGTCTATAACATCAAGTTCAGTAGGAAAGCTCAACCTTACCGTCATCCATATTCGTATAAAAATCAATCTAAACTGACTATTAGGTGTGTGCCTTACCACAGGCTAAGCGCGCTTCTGAACGACATCGCACTTGGCGAGCGTATCCGCTAGTTACTTTTTCTGCCACCCTGCTCCGGGTACTTTTATGAAGTGACCAGCAGCAGTTTTTTCAAAAGATTTTTCGCCAGCCAGTTTTTCAACGGCATCCAAACTCAAACCCTGCTTTGTGGCCAGTTGCTGGTACTTGGCCTTGCGCTTACGGTTTATATCTTGAATTAACAAAATTACCTCTTCGGCAGGTTTAGCGTTGGGAGTACCAAGATAGCCATTGGCCATTTCACCCACCATGCCCTCTTGTTTAGCCTGCTGTAAATCCAGTGCATGAACGGGTAATGCAATACACGCGGAAAGTAATACCCATAACAATATATGTGTAGTTTTCATAAGTCACCTCCTAAAATAATCCAGAATCATCGGAAAGAATAGAATCCAGCTCTTTATCAACCTTAACGCGAATTTCATGTTCAATTTTCACATTCAGATTGATCGTAATAGGCTTGTCTGAGGGTTCCACTTTTACGGTGGGCGCACATCCTACCATTAGTGTAAGGCTCAGAGCGCTTGCGGCTAACGCGGTAAGGCGCATGTTTTTATCTCCTAGTATGATTGTTGGCAATACGCCATTGACGATATGGTTGTATTTGGGTTAAATAACTTTTCTATTTTAGCTGCAAGCCCTGCCTGCAATCGCATGGCTTGCAGCGAGGAGTTTAAACCCACCTCAGTATTTAAGTTCAAGTTCACTTTCTGGCCACCAGCGACATCTGGGTTGCTCCCTGCAATTGCAGAGCGTAACACTAAATTCCCGTCGCGATATTCGGTTTCGGTTTTAAGGGTGTCGTATTGGAAATTTTTAAGAACCTCCATGGTTAGTTTTAACTCCTCTCCGAAATCACTGCTGTCGCTCAGCGAGCTATGATAGCGGATTACTCCAGCCTCCGTACTGCTGAGATTCCCCTTTAAAAGAGATACCGCACCCTCAGATGAGATCTGTATTGGCTGTACCCCACTCAAAGTACCACTGGTAAATAAGCCACTGACATGTTGGGTTTCAACAACCTCTGCAAGATCAACGTCTTCAAGAGTGAGCAAAATTTCTTCATCTTGGCCTGCCTGCCAAAATTCATCACGCACTCGTACATGACCACCAAAAATAGCGGCATCCAACTGACTGATGGCAACACCCATACTCCCAGCCTTTGGGAGGAGCTTGGCGCTATAGTGAAAATCTGTTAATTCTGCACCAATATTCATGTGCTGCACCCCACCTTCCACCATATACTCAAAGCCAGATTCTGCCTTAAGGGTGCTTAACGAAAGCTGAACAGCATTCATACTTCCCAAATCACCGGCGAAACGGCCATCGTTAAAATGCAGTTCGAGTAGAGGTAAGGTATATTCTGCCAAATCCCACTTAGCAAGCATCTCCAACTTTCCTCTTACAATGTCGTTGCTTAGCTGCCCTAAGTTTAACCAACTTTTCAAGGTGCTATTTTCGGTAAAGCGCTGCGAGACATGAAGATTGAGGTAGCGAGACTGCAGCAGCGTCCCCCGCAGCAGCGTTGCGTGGCATTCGTTAAATAGCTCAAAATCCACATCGATTGCGAGCCCTTCGCTAATCACCTCCATCGATTCCCCGCTGATTGCTTGTGTAACCGCAGATTGCGTAGTCATGGATGGCAGTGCTGACCTTATCTCTGCGTTTAGGCTAATAGGCGGGAGCACATAAGGTAGACCTTGGTGAGTTTTTTGCGCGGAAATAGCACGGCTTTCAAGTTCTACATTGTACTGCCCATTTTCGTAGCCCACCGAGCCTTGCAAATAAAGCGGATAAAGACGGTATGTTGGCGTTTGCCAACTATCAGCAACCAACTCAAAATCAACGGGGTCAACATGGTTTAGCGCGTAACCAATTGATACTGTTTGCTCCGCAAAGCCAAGGACTGGCCGTTCAAGCAGACCGTCACCCCCCTTTAGGGCCTGAGCGGCAAGTTGAGCTTGGTGCCCAATGACAATGTCGACGCTAGTGTTATTAAAAGTCAATTGCGTCGGCAGTATTGCTGTCCCTTGCTCCAACTCAAAACGGGTCTCTGCCATTGCTGGGTCGATAGGGCTAGTTTTTGTTAAGCCTTCCATCAAGGGGGCAAAACTAGCGCGTGTCACAGCCTTAGTTTGAAATTGAAAACCCGGCTGTAATGGTAAAACACCATTCCATTGAAGGTCATTAAACTCACTGCTCATTACAATCTTATCATTCACACTGTAACGCGCCAGCAAGGAATTTCTATGCGCCATTTGGAGGTCTTTGAGCAGGTTTGGCCAGCCCTTGACTGGTCCAGAAAAGCCTAATTGATGAGCTATCAATACCAAGAACTCGTGCTTTACTCCCTCTATAGTCGCCGCCAACTGTAGTAACGGCAACGGTGAGTCGCTCGCATGGCGTAAACTGAAGTACCAGTCAGTCGTATCTAAGTCCAACTGGAATGCTGCTGCCATTGCAGCGGTGCCGCCACCCTGAATATCGTTAACCTTTGCATGTGTTTCTCCGAGAAGCGTCAATTGCGGTTCACTGAAAAATTGCTCCACACCTTGGTCTGCCACATCGAATTCAAACTGTGCTCGCCCCTCTACTGCCATCATCCGTTTAGTGCCTTTCAGCTCCGCCATTAGGGAGGCTGACTTTCCCTGCCCTATGTCCATATCAACATTAACACCTAGGCTTTGCGCGGCAGGTTTTATTTCGGCTTTAAGCGAGACGAGTGGGGACTCAGCGTTGACATGACTAACCGTGAATTGGACAATATTGTTACGCCTCATACTGGCCACCAAAGCTACTTTATGTCGTTGGTCTCCACTATTAAAGGTAACCACACTCTGCAGCTCTGTACTGTCAGATGTGGACTCTACATGAATATGCTCCGCCATCACAAAAAATTCATCTAAAGGGTGCTGCCCGAGTATTTGAAAAGACTCAAGCTCTAGTTTTACACTAGGTACCATTTCAAGTAAGCGACTGGGCAGAAAACTGGAAAGTAATTGTTGAGAATGAGCTGGTGTGGGTGAGGAACCAGTGGTCGCATTCGATAGGCCCAATTTAGATAAGTCTAATGTGACCGCAGCAATGCTAATGTCAAAGGCGGTAGACTGGTCTAGCTTGTACACTTCAACACCATCTATATTCAGTACTGCGCCCCCATCAGACCGAAGAGTAGCCTTATTAAGGACTAGGTGCCGCCACCCCACGCGCTCGACATCTAACCCTACAAACTGAAAACCTGAATCCGCCAGAACAGTATTTAATAGCCATGGCGAGTATCGAGGTAGGAGCAACCAAGCCAGCATTGGAGCAATTATGACGATTAACATAGAAACTAACAGAACACGGCGCACCATACGCTCCAATAAATGCGATAGATCAGAAAAATGAGAATACCTGAAAACAGATGTAAAGTAAGGCGCTTATAGTATTAAGAACACCACTGTTAACAAACTGAGAAAATAATTGTCGGAAGAAAATCGCCGCTATTTTTGTGGAAAGCTCATGGAGGGTTTGCGTGTGAGTGGTTATTGATTACCGATACCTATTCATTCTATGTTTTGTCATCATCTTCGAGATCCTCTTCATCAAGGTCGTCAATGAGCGTTGATATGGCCTCGTCCAGCTCATCCTCGGCTAAGTCTAATCCCTGCGCCTTCAGCATGGCCGCAACCATATCATCATCCTCTGCCTCTAAGGGGTCAGTTTGCTCATCTAGCATAGTATCCAGATCATCAAGCTCATCTTCTACAGAACCGGAAGACGGCGCCTCCTGCTCTGGCTCTGGCTCTGGCTCTGGCTCTGGCTCTGGCATCAACGGTTCAGTCAGTCTCGTATCAACATCCTCACTAAGGTCAATTTCATCCACGCCCATTTCATCCATCACTGGGTCGAGATCTTCCATTGGCGGCTCTTCTTCGCTCTCAGGCTCGGGCTCTGGCTCTGTGCTGGCATCTATATCACCTTGGTTTTCAAGTTCTGCAGGGGCTATGTTGTCGTCAGAAAACTGCTCCAAAATACCTTCGTTTTTGCTCATTATTTTTGTATAGGCAAAGTATCCCAGACCAAATAGGAGTAAATTTCCAGCGCCCAACATTGCATATAGCACCCAACTGGGTAAAGGCTCGTCTAACGAAGCCGCTGGGTCTAGCTCTTTCCGCTCTGTTTGCTCATCTACCGGCTCTGTTGGAACGGCAGTAGGCTCTGCAGTTGCAGTGGGTTCCGGCTCGAAAAAAGGCTCTTTTTCCTCAACAAATCCACCATCAAGTGAATACTGAAAACGAATGTCGTCTAGGCTAGATTCAAGTTTATCGCCGTCATTGTTATAGCCCTTAATTTTGATTTTTGCAGTGTACTCACCCTCCACATCAGGCAAAAGCGTGGCCCTCCAAGTATCGACATCCGTTGCTGTCAAAGGGCGAATTTTCTTGCGGCCTTCCGGCGAGATAACGGTTGCTACCACTTGTGTGCGTGGAATATCGATATCGGCATTGTAAGCATTGGCGATAAGGACGTACTCCAGTTTACCGTCTTCAAATACTTGCTGTACTTCTGCACCAAAAGGCTGGCGAACACTAAACTGATGACTGAACTGACGTATAAATGTTTTACCATCAACCACCACATTAAGCTGATAAATACCATCTTTATCAAATACTGGTAGCGCAGAAATAAAACGCCCATCGACAGGTGGGTCTCCATCGCTCAGGTTTTTATCCCAAAATTGCTTTAACTCAAATTCATCGTTTCCCGCTTCCATGGTGCTTTCAATATTCATCAGCGCCAGAAATTCCGAACGGGTAATCGCCTTGCCATCTTCTTGTAAAAACACGGTTAGTGTTTCTTGCTGGCCTTTAAACACATTCACAGGTAAAGGCCACACCCGGAGGTTAAGATTGCTCACAACGGTCACTCGACTTTCCGGAGCCATCGCAGCCTTAACACCCCACTCGCCTTCTAAGGGCTGTTTAACCGTTATCAGATCGTAACTGTCAGAGCGGTGCCAATTAACATCTTTGTCTCCTTTAATGGCCGAGTATATGGCTTGGTCTGGCCCAACAAGCTCAGTTTGTTCACTAGCAACTTGACGAAAAATAAGCGCCGTAAATTCTTCTACACTGGAGTCAATTACAAATTGATTGTCGCTAAGCGGAACTTGTTCGGAGGGTACCGCCACATCAAAGGTTTTCAAAAAAATACGCATTAAGTCTTCGGCTGTGTGGGCCACTTCAGCCATACCATCAGTTCCCAAAGACAACTTGTTCATCAAATTTTTGTCCGCATTATCAGACAGTGCGATGGTGTGGATGGTGATTCCCGCTTCTTTTAACGCCGGAAGTACTTCGTCAACAATACGCCGCCATTCTTTTTTGTTAGCTTTTGGAGATTTGTCGATATCGACCATACCATCGGTTAGCAAAATGATACTGGTTCGGTATTTTTCTCGAGTTGAGGATTTCACGTCGTAGGCGGCTTTTTCTAGGGCTTCACCAATATTGGTATACAGACCCACCGAGTTGATACTGCCGGACTTTTGCTGCGCAGCTTCCCGCCATGACGGAGTGACCGGTTTGTGGGGAACCAGCATGTTAATCCACTTGCCGAAGGTCCATACCCCAGCGCGACTGTTTTCCGGCAATAACTGTACTAGTAACTCAACGGCTGGCTGACGTAAGTTGTTGGGATCATTTCGCTTCATGCTGCCAGATACATCAATAACTAAACGTACATCCGGGGGCAGAGCCAGAGGTGCGTCAGCCTCAGCTTGTTGGGCTATTGCATGAACAGACAGGGTAGCTGCGAACGAATAGAGTATTAGACACAACAACCCGCACAGGGCTTTGGTTAAAAAACTTTCCCAAGTATGTTGCTGAATATTGCTCATAATAGTTTCCGGTCCAATCCCCCACAGATATTTTTACTATTATTGGCGACGTGCTACTAAACCGCTTCGCAACGTTTAAGGCTGACAAATTGGACTGACCGGGTTTTTGTTGGCCCAATTTAACCCAAAAAACGACAACGCTCAGCCCAGTCGGTGGCGTAACAACCAAAGTCATGGACCTGCCCGAGAGAGCAAGACACAAAAAACGCTTAGGGTGTTAAGGAGGCTCTGATTAGCGTGTAATACCCCTCGTACACACTTTTCAAGGGCATACACCGTAGAGCGAATATAATGCCCACTCTGTTATTTATAGCAGTATAGTAGAGGAAGTGCCTATTATCCGTACGGTATACAGTGAAGCACAAGACTCAGCGATAAAGGTTACCCTGCCCTACCCCCATAAAGCTGAAGGCCAACCGGAGAGATATTGCCTTAGACGGGACAGTAAACACCCAAAACCCCACAAGGGCTGCCTCGACCGGTAATTAACGCGACAGGCCCTAGCGGGCCGGAATATGGAAACCGCTAAACAAAGGATTTAAGATGTGCTTTTCACGGCAGGTGGCTGCTGTTTATTTTGCTTGGTGCGCTTTATATACCAGCGCACACAAAAGTAAAGGAACGATACAAAAGTCGCCGCTGCCATAGCCGCCAACAACGGCGTTCCCGCTCGCCAGAAAGCTGTCCCGCCCTCAAATAGCCCTTCGATCACCGCTATAAGCAAGGCCGGAGAAAGGTAGTCTTGCTGAGTATTGGTATACCAAGGTACCAATACTGCAACCGTAACAAGCATACGTGCCAAATGACGTAGCTCTGGCCAAGGAATTTTTCGAGTGGCATACCACCAAGAGGAAATTAGTAACACTGCTCCCAGTAGGTAATAGAGCCATGCATATAAATACTCACTTTCTGTCATCATGAATCTGACTTCTCTCTGTTCTTATGCTCAACTAACATGAGCGAATAATAGCCGCAACACCCCATAACTCTATCAATATGGTGCGCTAATAATGTGGAGGTCGCTCATCCGCCGGATTAATACTACCGGTCTGCCCGTCGTCTAGCTGGCACACCAATTCATCCATTTTTTTATACAGCAGGTGCATTTGCCTCTGCATGTCTTGCATTTCTCTCCGTAGCCCACCTAACTGCTCATTAAGTGTTTGTATGGTGTCTTCCTGAAAGGCAATGCGCGCTTGTAAGTCTTCAATTTCTTCGATCATCATACTTTTCTCTACTGTACCCATTGAATAACATGCTCTTCCATACCATCAGGGTGCACATGATCTTCTGACAAAACCTTACCTTGCACTGATATACCCGCCTCGTAGACACTGTGAGCACTATGGCTGACAAGCGGGTGCCAATTGGGTAAAGGTTGGCCTTCTGACAGTAGACGATAGGCGCAGGTATTGGGCAGCCAACTAAATACGTCCAATTCGGAGGGGTTCAGAACCAAACAATCGGGAACTAGCATTTTTCGTTGCGGGTATTCCCTGCAGCGACAACTGTTTTCATCAAGATAACGACAGGCGACGCGAGTGAAGTGTAATTCATCCGTTTCTTCATCCTCGAGCTTGTGAAGGCAGCATCTCCCACAGCCATCACACAAAGACTCCCATTCCATTTGACTCATTTCAGCCATACTTTTATGCTGCCAAAACACTAACTCGCTCCCAGTTTGTCATTGGGTATTTGCCGCATATAGTTTTCATCAATAATACCGGTAGGCGGCATCTGCAAGTAAAAACCCTGGCTTTCAATACTGGCTATCACTTTTTCAACATCGGCTTGAGCGAGCTTTTTTTGTGCATCTAACATCAAAGTCATTGCCCGTTCTGCTGCACCAAATTGTTTGCGCAGAGCCTCAGGAAGCTCGTCCAAATTAAAGTCTTTGCGCGTATAAAGGTACATACCTTCCTTTTTCTTGGATCGGTAGATTTGGGCAATTATCGGCAGTTTAGTCATCTTTGGCTTGCTCAGCTGAGTGTGAAGCTTCAGAAGCGCCTGCATGCAGGTCTAAACTAGGCGCCGGCTCACTGCTCTTAACGATGGTTTCAGCTAACAACTCTCCCAGTTGGGTATAACGCCAACCACTCAGATAGCGTTGAAGTTTTTGATGTACATCTTCAAAAACGTCATTCTCCTTGTGCATAAATGCCCGCGTAATGGCTTCGTAATCGCGCTTTTTTAAGAGTATCTCATGAGCCAAGCCATGCTCTTGCGCATACACCAATACCGCATTACGAAGCTGCTTATTCCATTTGTTTTCGCTTCCACTAAGCGGTTTAGGTAATACCGGTGGATGCTGCGAAGAATCTAATTGCTTGGCGTTATTAATGAGGCGTATAAGCTCCTCCCCATCCGCTCGTACCATTCGCTCAGTGATACCCTCAAACTGACGCAACTGCCCAGTGTCTGAAGGTGCCAATTGAGCCAAATCCATCAATGAGTGCTCTTTTATAACGCGATTGCGAGGTACGTCTCTGGCCCGGGCTTTTCGCTCACGCCACTGCGCTAGAACATCCAATATGGCCAGCTTACCGGCATTAAGTCGCCACGCCTGTTTAAAGCGTAAGTACGCCTTTGTTTCACTCTGATTTTCAACATAAACGCCTAATAGGCGATCACAGTCTTCTCTCAACCAAAACATGCGCTCACTCTTGTTAAGCTGGACAATTAAGACGCTTGCCAATTCATACAAGTACTCAACGTCAATTGCGGCATAATCTAACTGAGCGTTACTCAACGGCCGCTGCAGCCAATCGGAGCGTGTTTGCTCTTTGGGCAGCTCAATATTGAGTACGGCTCTGACTAAGTTGGCATAACCTACAGAAAAACCATAACCGCACAATGCCGCCGCAAGCTGAGTATCGATTAAATTCACCGGCACCACACCTAACAGGTGTTGAAATACCTCCAAATCTTCTGAGCAAGAATGCAGAACCTTTACGACATTTACATCACACAGCACCCCTGCAAAAGCCGAACAATTGTCAATTACCGTGGGATCAATAAGATAATTTGCTTCGCCATCATTAACTTGTAATAAACCGGCAATTGGATAATAAGTATGGCTGCGCATAAATTCGGTATCGACGGCTAGCATTTTGCTCGCGCGCCACTTTTGGCACAGTTTGTTTAACTCTGCTTCATCCTCAACCCAATGTAGTGCTTGTTTTAACAGTGATTCAGACATAGTCCTTTAAATTTCTCTGCGACTGGTCATTGCATGCGCAAGAGTACCGCCGTCGATATACTCTAGCTCTCCGCCAATAGGTACACCGTGGGCAATACGAGAAACTTTAATACCGTATTTTTTTGCACGTTGCGTTATGTAATATGAAGTCGCCTCACCTTCAACCGTAGGGTTTGTTGCGATAATCAGCTCTTCAATGGTTTCTGTTCGGAATCGCTCTTCAAGCACATCCATTCCAATCTCATTTGGCCCAATACCATCAATTGGGGATAACTTACCCAGCAAAACAAAATACAAACCTGAAAACGTCGCTGACTGTTCAATGGCAATCACATCTGCTGGCGTTTCAACAATGCATAGCTGCTTTCTGTCACGCTTACCATTAGCACACAGCGAACACAAAGGCTGCTCAGTGAGGGTACGACACTGCCCACAGCGCTTCACTGATTTCACCGCCTCCGCTAGTGCCTCGGCAAGCAAGTTTGCCCCTTCTCGATTGTGCTCAAGCAAGTTCAACGCCATGCGCTGGGCAGATTTCGGGCCAACACCGGGCAAAATTCTGAGCGCGTAAATTAATTGATCAATTAAGGGTGAAAACATAGCGGTTATCTTAAAATGGCATTTTGAAACCGGGAGGCATTTGCATGCCACCGGTTAAACTACCTAGGCGATTTTTATTTTCTTCCTCAACACGACGAACCGCATCGTTCACTGCCGCAGCGAGTAAATCTTCTAGCATATCTTTACTTTCACTCATTAGGCTTGAATCGATAAATACCTGCTTAACATCGTGGCGTCCTGTCATTTGAACTTTTACCAAACCGGCGCCGCTTTGCCCTTCAACCTCTAGACTAGCAAGCTCGCTCTGCATTTGTTGCATTTTTTCCTGCATTTCCTGCGCCTGTTTCATTAAATCGCCCAAGCCTTTCATACCAAACCTCGTTTATTCATAACTGACTGATTGTTCATCGATAGTAGCGCCAAACTCTCGCTCCAAGGCCTGCACCACAGGATCATTGGCTAAATCCTCAAGTGCTTGTGCGTGCAGCTCTTGCTTTTCTCTTTCGCCAATTCGCGCGGGAGTTTCCACTCCCTGGGGTAAAGCCTGCAAATTAATGTCGATCTTTACTGGCACCCCAAAGTAATCGCTAAGCATACCCGCCAATCGCTGGGTGTGAGAACTGTCGAACAGGCTGCCTTTATTTTCATCAAGTGCAAAAAACAAATGTCCGCCCTCTCGTCCCAACAAAACACAATTGGCAGCGGTACTTTGCAATATACCTTTTATATTGAGCTGGCGAAAAACCAATACCCAAGTCTCAGAGTTAAATCTATCCCAAGTAATTTTTTGCTCGCTTGGTCGATTGGCGACAGCGGCTTTTTTTTGCACTTGCGGTGGTTCTTTCGCCGCAGGTTTAGTGCAGATACCTTCTTTGCCAGTAATTGCTTTAACCTGAGCTTTGAGTTGCTGCTGAATATCAGCTAGGCTTGAATCTCGAGGTTTTTGAGTAGGCGAAGCCTCTACCTCGCTGACCAAGGCTGCCATAACACCCACTTTTACAGGTGGCTCAGCTTGAGGCGATGACACCGAACCACCTTGCTGCGATGCTTTAAGGTCTTGTGCCGCAATACTATCACCCTGTACGTCACTGACAACATCGATACTCGGCGCACTCACGCCTGTAAGCGCATCACCTTCGCTTGCATGCCCTTGGCCTGTACCACGTTTGCTCACTGAAGTCTCGAGAGCAACAGGCTCCTCTACTGAAGCTGCCTGCTCTTCTTGAGCACTGCCATTCATTACCGGCTCTGCGGGCATAACCGGTGATGCAGTAATGGCAACTTCAGTCTGTGACTTTTTTACACTTTCGCCCTCCTCCCAAGGAGCTGAATCAGCAGCATCTGCCGGCGATTCTGGCTCTGTAGTAACACTGTCGGGGCTTTGCAAGGTTTTGACGGGTATATCCACAACACCTTGCGGCTTAAACGCCAGCATACGTAGTAGAGTCATTTCAAAACCGCTTCTAGGGTCTGGCGCCATTGGTAAATCTCTACGACCAATTAACCCTGTTTGATAAAAAAGTTGGACATCTTCAGCAGATAATTGCGTGGCAAATTCCACTATTTGTTGGCGGTCACCAAAGCTGTTGTCCAACGCTTCTGGTAAGGCTTGGGCAATAGCGACTCGGTGTAACAGGGTTAGCAAATCGCCTAAGGCCGCCGAAAAATCGGGGGCGTGTTCCGCAAAAGCTGCGATAGATTGGAGTATTTTTTTACCGTCGGCAGCGATCAAACCGCTCATGAGCTTTTGAATAAGCTGATGATCAATCGTTCCAAGCATTGCCGCCACATCAGGCTCAGTTATTTTGCCACTGCCGTATGCGATGGCTTGGTCGGTAAGGCTCAAGGCATCACGCATACTGCCATCTGCGGAGCGGGCCAACAGCCACAATGACGAGTCCTCAAAGGGCACAGCCTCCTGCGCTAGAATGTGCTGCAGGTGACCCACAATGCGCTCAGGGCTCATGTTTTTTAGATTAAATTGCAAACACCGCGACAAAATGGTGACAGGGAGCTTTTGAGGGTCGGTGGTAGCCAACAAAAACTTCACATGCTCTGGCGGCTCTTCGAGGGTTTTCAACAACGCATTGAAACTATGATTCGAGAGCATGTGTACCTCATCGATGAGGTAGATCTTATAGCGCCCACGAGTCGGCGCATACTGAACGTTATCAAGCAGCTCACGGGTATCTTCAACTTTTGTTCTCGACGCAGCGTCAACCTCGATCAGGTCGACAAATCGGCCTTCGCTGATTTCTCTGCACGCACTGCATTCGCCGCAGGGGGTAGACGTAACACCGGCTTCACAGTTTAAACATTTGGCCAGAATTCGAGCGATGGTGGTTTTGCCAACACCTCGTGTTCCAGTAAATAAGTAGGCGTGGTGCAGGCGGTTGTGGTCCAGCGCGTTAATGAGGGCCTTGAGCACGTGCTCTTGCCCAACCATTTCACGAAAGTTACTGGGCCGCCACTTACGGGCAAGTACCTGATAGCTCATCGGTATATGAGTCTCTATTATGCTAAAAGTACGGCATTATACCTGCGGAAGCCGGCGCGGTCAGGTTGGACTTAAACTATTGCTCTGCAAAAGCGCCGCTCGGGAAGCTAAACACCGTAACGGCTAAGGATACTATGATAGTGGAAAGGGGGGCAGATCAAAGAACAACATTGGAGGGGACCCAACCCAGCCACACCCCGGCACACAATTATACTGCTACCGTTGCTTCCTTCCGGACCTGGCGGGTTTCACAGCGAACTGTTGCGAGGGGACCAGATTGGGCCACCATTGCAAGCTCGATACGCTAGTTAACAAATAACACACCGAGGGCTGCGCATTATCCGGTTTTCATCGGACAATGCAACAGCACGAGAGAGTTTTTATTGGCAGATGACACGTACAGCGGTGACATGCTTAACGTTCTTCATGGCTTCAATCACCGCATCGCTTGGGCGCAGCTCAAAATCGAGGATATTGTAGGCCACATCGTTGCGGCTTTTATTTACCATATCCACAACGTTTACGTCATTTTCAGCCAATATGCCCAGCACATGCCCAAGTACACCAGAAACATTTTCGTTGATAAACGTCATACGGCAAGCCGAAGTTAAGGCCCCCATACTGGTTTCAGGGAAATTAACCGAATTTTTAATATTGCCGTTTTCTAGGTAGTCTCGCAGCTGATTAACCGCCATAACCGCACAGTTTTCTTCCGCCTCGGCTGTACTTGCGCCAATATGGGGTACAGCAACTACTTGGCTGTGTCCAATCAGACAGGGCTCTGGGAAATCACACACATACTGACGAAGCTTACCTGCATTCAATGCCGCAACCACATCTTCAGCCACAACAATGGCATCACGAGCAAAATTCATAATGGCCGCAGTAGGCTTCATTAAGGCAAGGGTCTCGGCATTAATCATACCTTTGGTTGGCTCAATGGCGGGAACATGCAAAGACAAATAATCCACCTCACCCAGCAGAGCTTGCAAACTTTCTTTACGCCCCACTTCACTCGGCAGGCGCCAAGCGGCCTCCACCGACAACGCCGGATCAAAGCCCACAACATTCATCCCAAGCGCCAAAGCTGCCTCTGCAACCATAGAACCAATCGCGCCCAAACCAACAATACCCAAGGTTTTACCCGCCAACTCACTACCGGCAAAGCGTTTCTTTTCAGCTTCGAGTAACTTGGACATTTCTGCAGCGTCACTCATATCACCCAAGGTTGCGACAAAATCCTTGCCCTGTAAAATTCCACGGGAACTCAACAACATGCCCGCAAGCACCAGCTCTTTTACTGCATTGGCGTTGGCGCCGGGAGTATTAAAAACCACGATACCCTCTTTGGTATAGCTCTCCACAGGCACGTTATTGACACCAGCTCCCGCTCGGGCTACCGCTAAAACGCTTTTCGGCAAATCTTCATCATGCAACTTTTGGCTGCGCAGCAAGACAGCATCGGGTTGAGCCACGTCTTCACCTACAGTGTAGGTAGCAGGAAAGCGGCTAAGCCCCTTATCTGAAATTTTATTGTATGTACGAACTTGATACATGTTGAGTGCACCTTAAATTGGATTATGAAAAATCGGGTATACATATAAACGCGAACCAGATCACGCCGAGATGTCAGCATTTTTAACATCTCATCGAAAAACAATCTCTAATCTTTTGTTTTTATTAATGTTTTTTTCTGGCCTTGTTTTTGCTAACTCTAATTTACCAAGCGTTAAAAGGCCTTCGGCCCATTTTACTGCGAGGTAAAACCTTGTTTCTTCGATTTTGGCCCTGGATAACAGGGCCTTTTTATATTTGCCTAATTATGGGTCGGTACCAGCTTACGCCGTTACTCTGTAACCTTAGCGTAGGCCCAGCTTAACCAAGGCATTAGCGCTGTCAGATCTGCAGCCTCCACCGTAGCACCGGCCCATATTCGCATGCCTGCTGGAGCGTCTCGGTATGCGCCAATATCGTAAGCCACACCTTCAGATGCAAGCAGCTTAACCATCTCTTTGACCTGATCTGACTCAGCTTTTAGGGTTAGACAAACGCTGGTATTCGATAGCGTTGAGGGCTCTTGAGCCAAGAAGTCTATCCAGTCATTCTCCTGAACAAACTGACTAATCACTTTTAGATTTGCCTGAGACTTTGCAACTGCGGCAGAAAGACCACCCAGTTTTTTCACCCAGCCTAGCGCATCCAAGTAATCGGCGACACAAAGCATGGAGGGAGTATTAATGGTTTCTCCGCGAAAAATACCTTCAATCAACTTACCGCCTTTTGTCATACGAAACAGCTTAGGCATTGGCCAAGCGGGAGTGTAGCTCTCCAAGCGCTCAACAGCTCGCGGGCTTAATATCAGCATGCCATGAGCACCTTCGCCCCCCAATACTTTTTGCCAGCTGTAAGTCACAACATCTAACTTCTCCCAAGGCATATCCATGGCGAATACCGCTGATGTCGCATCGCAGATGGTTAAACCTTCGCGATCGTCTGCTATCCAATCACCGTTAGGGACTTTCACCCCAGACGTGGTGCCATTCCAAGTGAATACGACATCTTTGCTAAAATCCACTGCCGATAAGTCGGGAAGCAAACCATAATCAGCCTCGTGAATACTCACATTATCCAACTTGAGTTGCTTGGTTATATCCGTAACCCAACCCTTGCCAAAGCTTTCCCAAGCCAGCACGTCTACAGCGCGAGCACCCAACATAGACCACATGGCCATCTCAACAGCACCTGTATCAGAGCCCGGCACAACACCCACCCGATAGCCCTCAGGTAAGCCCAAGACCTCTGCAGTTTCACTACAGGCACGGCTTAGGGCGTCCTTACCAACAGCTGAACGATGCGATCGCCCCAGCGTGGCTACATCAAGCGCGTTAACGTCGTAACCCGGACGCTTACTGCAGGGTCCAGAGGAGAAATTTGGATTATTGGGCTTAATATTCGGTTGCATTTTATTCCTCTAAATAACGGGCAAAACCCCTTCCGGGGTTTTGGGATTTTACGCTGGGGTAATCGTTGTCGGCCACCGTATGCTCTCGGTGTCTGGCGCGGTAGGTATGACCCGCGACGGGCACTATGCCGGACACTTAACCGGCTTCTCCTGAAAATGGGGCGCATTATGCCACTGTTAGCGCTCCACTCCTAGTGCTATGCACAGGCGGGCAAGGTTGATTAAAACAATTATTGAAACGGATCAAGAGATCATCAGCAAAGACACCCTCAAGTCTGATGACGCAAGCATTAGAATACAACCACCAGGCTGCTCAAAATTTAAACAATGCGTATTGGCGAGCTCTGTCATTGGCCAGAACGTTACACTCTTAAACTATGCGACTCAGTTATTTGCGGCACCGTAAAAACAGCGCCGCACCAATAATCAATAGAGCAATGTATACATTTTTCGCTGATATTCTACGGCGAGAGGATCGCCTTTACCCAATACCGCAAGCACGTCAGTAAAGACCTTTCTCGCCTCACCATCGTTAAAACTAAGATCCTGCTGCAGAATACCGTAAAGAAGCGCCAGCGCTTCACCATAGAAGTCATGCTGGCTGTATTGAACAGCCAGTAAATAAGCGATATTTTTGTCATCTGGGTTTTTCGCGTACTCTTGCTCCAAGGCCTCAATTTCCGGCGCTTTACCTGCTTCTTGCGCCAATTCCAAGCGCGCCAAAACATTGTGATACTCCGGGCCTTGATCAACCATTTTAATGCTTTTCAATACTTCTTCGGCTTCGGCAAGGCGATTCAACTCTATTTGAGTCTCGGCCAATACCAAGGCAATATTCGCCTGCTCCCGGGAATCGTTGAAGGCCTGCCTCAGCAGAGGCAAGGCCTCTCCATATGCTTGACTCTCAATGAAGGTCTGAGCCTCCTGAAGCTGTATATCCCAAGATTTTGGAAGGTACTTATCCAATACCTCTCTCACTTGCAGCTCGGGTTGCGCGCCAGAAAACCCGTCTACCGGCTGACCATCTTTCATCACCATTACTGTGGGTAGCGACCGCACACCAAACTGAGAGGAAATCATTTGCTGCTCATCGGCATTCACCTTTGCGAGTAAAAAAGCGCCTCCATATTCAATCGCTAACTTTTCCAAGATTGGCATAAGATTCTTGCAAGGCTCACACCACTCAGCCCAAAAATCAATTAGTACAGGACGCTTGAATGACTCATCAATCAGTAAAGCCTGTGCATTAGACTCATTAATTTCAACAATATGCTCGGACACGGGTCTTCCTCAATAATCAATAGGGCTTTTTGTGTATATTGTTGCAAATCCTGAACTTTCAATCACTATAACAATATTCACATTGCTTAACATAAACCGGCGTTACTTATTTCACTCTTTCAGTCAAGGAGAACCATCATGAGTAGACTTGCGTTAGTCACCGGAGGTACCCGCGGCATTGGGGAAGCGATTTCGATTCGACTCAAGCATATTGGCTATACGGTTGTCGCCAATTACGCCAGCAATGACGATAGAGCCAAGGCTTTTGCGGAACAGAACAGCATTCCAATCTATAAGTTTGATGTTGCTGATTTTGACGCGTGTAAAGCGGCGGTTGAGCAGATTAAACAGGAGATGGGTCACGATATTGATATTCTGGTGAATAATGCAGGTATTACTCGTGACAATACCATCCACAATATGACATCAGAATGCTGGCACAAGGTAATGGAAACCAATCTGGGTTCCTGTTTCAACATGAGCAGAAATGTAATTGAAACAATGCGTGCCAATCATTTTGGCCGCATCGTCAATATTGGCTCAATTAACGGTCAAGCTGGGCAGTATGGCCAGGTGAATTACGCTGCCGCTAAATCGGGTATCCATGGCTTTACTAAAGCACTTGCCCAAGAGGGCGCGCGACACAATATTACCGTAAACGCTATTGCCCCTGGCTATATTGCTACCGACATGGTCAGGGCCGTTCCCGAACGTGTATTGGAAAAAATCATTGCGAAGATTCCCGTGGGACGATTGGGGGATGCTTCAGAAATCGCACGAGGGGTGGAATTTTTGGTGGCCGACGATGCCGGCTTTGTAACCGGCTCAACGCTTTCCATTAACGGCGGTCAACACATGTACTAGGAGCCCATACTGGCTCGCACAAACATCAACACCACTCCATGTATTTTTATCACCAGTGAGCCATCAAAAAACCCATGTGGGGCGCCTTAAACAGGCCGTCCTATTATGAGGCCCCTTTCAAGCCGTCAAACACCCAATTTTAATGACTCTCGACATCTGTTTTGGAGGCAGCTGGAGCTCTGGGTTTGGCTTTCGGTGTCGGCTTTTTACGTCCGGTGGCGGGCTTCGATACCGCTTTCTTACTGACCGCTTGCTCGGCAGCTGCGAGTGGCCCTGCAACGGCTCTCTCCTGCTTAGTGATATCTGACCCACTATTGCTCGCCCGTAAAATATCACCCACTTTTGCTTGGGTATCGGTCCATAACTCAAAAGTGTCTTTAACACTGGCTGACAACGTTTCCTGTACCACACCCCAGTATGCTTGATGAATACTGCAGAAAGACTCGATGCTTGGCTCAGTACTGAATGTTTTAGCGTGACCCACGCCCTGATCCACTATACGGCTCAACACATCGATTTGCTTTTCGCGCACGGAATCTATTGCCTTCAAGTTAAGGCTCAGAATATGGCTCAGAGGCTTAAATAGGCTATCTGCTTGCCCAAACAATATTTCATACATGACCACACTCCTCAATTTGAGACACGGCTTTCGCTACAAAAATGTAAATAACGCCATAGACACTGCAGGAAATAGAAAGGTAGCAACGGCAAAGCTCGTTGATACTGCAACTCGCCACCGAGCGTTACTCAATTTCAGCATGCGCTCGAATCAGGATGGAAAACATTCCGCGTCGCAACAAAAAAAGCCCGGTAAGCAACCGGGCTTCACTTGGCCCCAAAAGCTTGGCTATCGGAGTTTGGAGCCACAGACTTTCCTACAGCTTAATAACCAATATGGCTATAGGACTTATACCGTCGCTGTAGTCTTAATAACATCGCCCGCTTTTTCTTGAGTTGCTGTAAACAGCTCATACATTTCAGTAGACGTATTAATCCACTTGCTCTGCACGCCTTCGAGATAGGATTTTTGAGTTTGATACACCCCGGAAAAATCTTTCTGCGTACCAAGCTCTTTAGCAAATGCCATACTCTCATTGACCATATCAGTGACAAGGTTTTTTTGCTTGTCAGCCAACTCTTCCAACACTTTAGTATTTAGGGAAACTAACTCATTCATAGGCTTAAAAGCGTTTTGGGCTTGTTCAAACATCTTATCTAACATGGCTTCATCCTCCGGAGCAGTTTTTGCTGCATTGCAGTATATGCCATGTAGTTTAAAACCTCGAATAACGCTCGTCAAGGCGGTTTGCTGCAGCGCAACAGATTGATTAGACTCTTTGAGAGTAAAAACACATGGATAAAAACACCTAGCGGAATATCAGAATGCATCTGTCCCTGCCAATGGCGAGGAACCGGTTGAGCTTAAGCACGCCCACCGTGAATTAGCCAGCCAATATCTGTCACCAAACAATGACTGCGCTCGCTAGATGCGCAGTACTATTTTGGGGTCGGTGGAGGCTGCTCCCCCCCTTCACCCTCAGGTTCTGGCTTGTCGCTTGCCTGGCTAGAAGCTCTATGCGTTTGTGTTCCGGCGCCTGTAAAGTTTTGCCACATTGCCACATTCTTTTCCATCATTTGGTTAAAAGCAGATAACGGCGAGGAGGTGTCTAAAAAATCCTTCATAACGCCCTGAAAAGCATCCTGCCTATCTAAAAATGTCGCAATGCTCTGCTCCAAATATTGGCGCATAAACATTTGCATATCGCTCCCATAGAAACGAATAAGCTGCTTTAACACCGTCTCGGTGAGAATAGCCTGCTGATCCCCCGCCTCCTGCTCACTGATAATCTGCAACAGTATACTTTTAGTCAAATCATCTTCAGATTTGGAATCAATAACCTTGAACTCATGGTGTTGTATCACTAATTCTTTAACGGTTTCTAGGTTGATGTATTGGCTTTTTGATGTATCGTACAAACGTCGATTAGGATACTTTTTTATAATAATCACAAAATGCCTCTCTCTGATGATGGTGCAGTATACCCGCCCCAATAATGAATGTGGCTAAGATTGTGTTGCTATCATCCTTGCCACTTATCTACTTGGCTTTTCAGCCAAGTCAATGTCCGGCTCGGCACCCGAAGCCGCCGTTTTTTCAAGTCGCACTTTCACGTATTCGCCTGGCGCATCAGACAGCGGCGGAAACAGTTCACTACCACACCGTCGAGCAGCTACCCGCTCACCAGCAAAGGGCTGCAACCATTGCAACCAATCACACCACCAAGACCCTTGCTGCTGACGCGCCCCCGCCAACCACTGCTGATGATCTTTGGCCATACGACCATTCACCCAATGAGGATATTTGCCTTTTTCTGACGGGTTTACCACTCCGGCTACGTGTCCAGACTCTGTCAATACAAATCGCGTCTTACCCCCTAAGCTTTTTGCACTGCGGTATGCCGCTGGCCATAATACGATATGGTCGGCCATTGCCGCCAGAAAATAACTGGGAGTGGTAATTTTTTTTAGATCGACACCTACCCCATTTACGACAAAGCTTCCGGGTTGGATGAGGTCATTTTGTAAATACATTTTTCTCAAATAAAAAAGATACGCCGGACCTGGAATATTGGTCGAATCTGAATTCCAATACAGAATATCAAAGGGTGTGGGGTCTTTACCCTTGAGGTAATTTTCTATGAAGAATGACCAAAATAGGTTATTTTCTCGCAACAAACTGAAACTTAACCCCAAAATTCGGCCATCAAAATACCCTTTGCTACGCACTAACTGCTCAACAAGCGGATACATCTGCTCTGAAATAAAATTACCCACCTCTCCGGGCTCAGAGAAATCAAACAAGGTTGTAAGAAAGCTGAGCGAACAAATACGTTTGTCACCTTGTTGCAAAAGGTAGGCCTGAGCCACCCCCAGTAGTGTTCCTCCAACGCAGTAACCTGCAACATTTATAGCGGAATTTTCACAAACCGCTTCGACTACATCCAATGCGGCAACAACCCCCTCATTGACGTAGTCATCAAAACTGAGATCCTTTAACGCTTCGCCTGGGTTCACCCACGAAACCATAAAAACAGTAAACCCTTGTGCCACCAACCATCGTACCAACGATTTCTCTGCATCTAAATCCAAGATGTAATATTTGTTGATAAAGGGAGGCACTATGAGGAGAGGGTTAACGTAGCTTTCTGCAGTGCTTGCACCATATTGAATAAGCTCTATCAAACGATTTCGATAGATAATACTTCCGGGGGTGTAAGCTAAATCCTCGCCCAAAGTAAACGCATCGATATTCACTTGGTTTATGTTAAATGCTTCCAGCGGGCTATTCTCTAGGTCCCGCATAAAATTATCGATGCCTCTTGTAAGGTTTTCACCTTCAGTCTCAAGAATTTCACGGCAAACTTCAGGGTTGGTGAGCACATAGTTGCTAGGCGCCATAGAATTGACAAACTGCCGGCTATAAAACTTTACCTGCTCTTGTGTTTTTTTGTCCTCAAACTCCATAACATCCACTAGATCATGGATATATTCAGCGTTTAACAGATAGGCTTGTTTAATGTAGCTGAAAACCGGATTCCCATCCCAGTCGTCATCGGAAAATCGCCTATCACCTTTTTTCTCCTCGATAATAGGCGGTACTGGCTCGCCCATAATGGCACGCGTTGCGTTTTGCCAAAGTGCCTGTTGCTTTTCCATAAATTGCATTTGCTGCTGAATAAACTTTTCTGGATCAACTCTAATGGATGCCGTTTCCGCACTTACATCGGGCTCACACTCGCCTTCACCAGCACAACCCTGCCCGCCCTTATAACCAGTATTAGCGCCATTGACTAAAGAATACCCCCCCTCAAACTGACTTTTAATAATACGGGCTAAAACCTCTTGCATCATGTCGTTAAAGACGCCGTTAAATTTATCCAAATACTGTAGAACCTCTCTACGCTCTTCATCCTTCATGGACTGGCATCTCCCCTCATTATTAGTCTATGGGCGATCTGTTGAATAACTATTTGGCGGTCCAACCACCATCTAAAACAATCGATTGTGCGGTCATGTTTTTTGCCGCAGGCGATAGTAAATAGCGCACAGTACCGGCAAGCTCATCCATTTCGATAAACGTTTTTTTCGGCATGGGCTCCAACATTATTTGATTGATCACCTCGTCTTCAGACAAACCATGCTCAATGGCTTGGCGAGCAACTTGCTGTTCTACCAATGGTGTTTTTACATAGGAGGGGCAAAGCGTATTGATGGTAATATCATACCCTGCAGTTTCTAGAGCGATCGCTTTCGAAAAACCCAGTATGCCATGCTTAGCCGCTACATAAGCGCTTTTATAAGGCGATGCAACCAAGGCATGAATTGAACCTATATTGATCACCCGACCAAAGTTTTGGGACTTCATAGCGGGTAAAAATGCGCGCGTTAACATAGCTGGCCCCACGAGCATAACGTCGACCAAGAGACGCCACTTTTCGGTGGGGAACGCTTCTAGCTTCGCCACATGCTGCAATCCAGCATTGTTGACCAGTACACCAATGGGGCCAACTTTATCGGCGATGCTATCAATTGCGGCTTGGCTGGTTACGTCCAGCGCTTCTGGTGTTGCCTCAAACCCCAATTCAGCGATATCTTGGCACACGTTTTCTGCAGCACGAATATCTATATCTGTTACCACTACGGATAGGCCATCCTGCGCCAAAGCAACAGCCAAAGCGGCGCCAATACCACTGCCAGCACCCGTCACAAGTACACGATCAGGTAATAATGAAGTAACCGCTGTACCGTCTCTTTCGAGGGTTTTAGCCATATCCATGACCCCGTCACACTCAGGCGAATAGGGGTATTGTACTCCCACAATAGACGTTTTAATGGGTTTTTTTGCTGCACTGACAATGAGGTCAATCATTAACGCGAATGTACAAGAGCTGGAGCTCTGCCGCCAATACCACCGGGGCACAGACCTCCTCAAGGGGGATAAATGACCGCCACAAACACCACACAGGAATGCAGTGCTATTCTGGTTATGCGGTCACTCAAGATATAACGCGGGCGGAACTCTCAAAGGCATGGCCAACAAAGTCCAATAGACTGTGACTCCCTACCCCAACGTCTACGTGAGCGGGCACAGCAAACAATAACCACTCTACCGACCACGACATTTTCATGCCGGGCAACAGCGCTTTAAACGCGCCTTGCTGCTCGATCTCTATATAGGGGTTTAGATTGTCCGCATGAGCATATATTTCCACTTCTGCCTCACCCGGTGCAATATCCGCAACCTCAATACGAGGGAATTTTTTTAAAAACAACAAACCGTTGTGTACATTTGCCAACCAGCCATCAGTACTATTGGCAAATATCTTCGGTATGCCCCCGAGGCCTGCAACCTCATACTCATACCAATAATGATCTGCAACATGGTCAATTGGGCACGTTGACTGCGGCTCTGGAGGCCTTTCCGCAGAGTAAAAAGTAATGCCACCGCCCACACGACTAATTTCCCAAGGTGCCATGGTAACAATTTGCTCTGATTCATTGGCAATGCCATATTTTAGCTTTACACCATTGGCAACGGCAGACACCTCTTTTTCTATGCGAACACCTAAATGCGGATCAATCTTACTTTGCAGGCGAATAGTTTGATCTGTTTGACCTAACAATTCATATGGCTCCTCGTCGAGGCTCTGAGGAGGCGGCCAATTCCAAAGCGACTGCGGCGATGGCCAAAAAGTGGAGCCGGTTTGAATCCCAGACGAGACAAGGGCATTTTTTCCATTCAATGAAAATGCCGTTATTCTACCCCCCAAGCGACTAATGGACATCTGTCGATTCGAAGACTGTAAGACGAACTGATTGTGACCTTGGTTCACGCAAACTCCTCACGTAAATACAAGCTCTTCCCAAAAAAAACGGCTGTCACACACATTCAATCCAACAGACCGGAGATTTGCATTGAGTTAAAAGCCATTACACTGGCGAATGACAAACTAATACTTAGACGAGAAGAAAGCGCTTTATCGTTATAATTTTTCACTGCTGTTCCACTGATTAGGTTCATCCAGCCCTGTCCGCTCAGAGTCGAAGAACATGAAACCCGAACACGTGACACATAAGTATCGACTACTCACCACCAAGGCAGCAGTAGGGGCACCCCTAGCAACCGTCGCAAACTGCCCTCAGGCAGCACTCAGCAGCTTTGCTGACGATTATAATGCCCCCCTCTCCTCTCCTAACCATCTTACTGAGGCCTGCAGGATAGCGGTGAGGGGCGGGGTCTCCGATTCACCGCCTCTAGCGCGAAAACCTTCAAAAAGCCGAACACTGTTATAACACGAGCTACGGCCAAAAAATAGCTTTGAGGACTTTACTCACCTTGGCTACAAACCCCACACAATAACCGTTTATCCTAGAGCGGCTCCTCAGCCCCAGCTCAAGCTTCAAGGTCGGCTGCACTCGAAGCACCTCAATCACGCAGATAAAGAGCCGCCCGTAGCTGTCAGCACCCTCCTTGTGGTGAGCTAATCACGAACAATAACGCCCCAACTTAGACCATTTAGACCTAATAAGACCTTACCCGATCAAGGTGTATTACAAACAGCTGAACACAAATTGCACCAGAAAATGCCAACAATTAGATCTAAGCCAAGTACTTTGGTGGTAAATACACCGTAAATCCGGGTTTTTTTGGGCAAACAGCTGTCAAAGAGGCCAATATCTCCTAAAATACTCGCCGCCTATAGTGAGCGAAATACTAAAGAGTGTAGTCTGTCGAAAGATTAGGGGAATCGTAAGCCACGGAGTAGCCTTTTGCTGCGGTGGCGTAACTCGACATTGTCGGCAAGAAAGCGCTAATCCAGACCTCAAACAACTGAGGGGGAGCACTTTCTCGCATATTTGCTTTGGTCTGGAAATGCTAACGAAATTTCTCACCAAAACACTCGCTGAGGTCACAGGTAAAGAAGTATCAACCTATTTAGGAGTTTCTGAATAGACCTTTGGTTACAACAAGGTAAGACAATGCTTAGCGGTGATCACCATCCATGAGCGTTACTTAACCAAAGTCGTTAACCTTGGGTTTAGAACGGGCCCCGTGATAACAATTACATAAATGAGTTAAGGCGTTAGTTCCATGCATCTTTCATTTTTAGACATCTCGATTATTGGCCTTTATTTGGCCAGTACAGTGGTCATTGGTTTGGCCTTAAAAAAGCGGGCCTCAAAAAACCTAGACTCCTACTTCCTTGGAGGTAAAACCCTCCCTTGGTATATGCTCAGCCTGTCCAATGCTTCAGGCATGTTCGATATTTCCGGCACAATGTGGCTTGTTACCCTTCTATTTGTCTATGGTTTAAAAAGTATCTGGATTCCATGGTTGTGGCCAGTATTTAACCAAGTATTCCTCATGGTATTTTTATCCCTGTGGCTGCGCCGCTCCAACGTGCTAACCGGTGCCGAGTGGATTCGAATGCGCTTTGGTGATGACTTAGGGGGAAAGCTTTCCCACGGTATTATTGTTGTTTTTGCCCTGATCAGCGTATTGGGTTTCCTTGCATACGGTTTCGTGGGTATTGGCAAGTTTATGGAAATCTTCATCCCTTGGGAGCAGGTTTCTCCATACGTGCCATTTGACGTAGCGCCTCAATACGTGCCACACCTCTACGGCATGGTATTCACGGCCATCGCTACCTTCTACGTGATGCTAGGCGGCATGCTCAGTATTGTTTGGGCAGATCTACTGCAATTCAGCATTATGGCAGTCTCAGCCGTAATCATTGCCGTAATTGCAATGAGCAATGTCTCTCCAGAAGCGTTTAATGCTGCCGTGCCAGAGGGCTGGAGCAACCCCTTCTTTAGCTGGGAGCTTGGTCTCGACTGGACCGCTAAAATCCCTGAAGTGATGGAAAAAATCAATTCAGACGGCTACGAGCTATTCTCCATATTCGTGATGATGATGCTGTTTAAAGGCGTGCTAATTAGTGCTGCAGGGCCGGCACCAAACTACGATATGCAGAAAATATTAGCCACTAAATCACCGCGTGAAGCGGCCAAGATGAGTGGTTTCGTGTCGGTTGTTTTAATGCCCATTCGCTACTTAATGATCGCTGGCTTCACCGTACTTGCGCTGGTGTTCTACAATCAACTCGACTTATCGACTGGCGGCTCAGTAGACTTCGAAAA
>Ga0065722_100170_pt1 | contig 26309 bp, 24 predicted proteins | sample BansetMetagenome_FD_59109 | JGI IMG/M metagenome (GOLD analysis project Ga0065722, IMG submission 59109) | Bankia setacea gill microbial communities from Puget Sound, Washington, USA - Caecum Enriched | ecosystem: Host-associated > Mollusca > Digestive system > Ceca | place: United States... | reverse complement strand
GTAGTTGATACCGGAATTCACGCTAAGCAGTGGACGCGAGAGCAAGCCATCGACTACTTGTCAGAAAATACCGCCGCTTCAGAAGAACGTATCCGTAAAGCCATCGAGCGTTATATTGTTATGCCGTCTCAAGCCACGGCTTACAAAATTGGTATGTTGAAGTTTCAAGAGTTGCGAGATAAAGCGCAGCGGGCTTTGGGCGATAAGTTTGATATCCGAGCCTACCACGAGCGGGTTTTATCACTTGGTGCGGTGCCGTTAGATGTTTTGGAAGAGCAAGTGGATCTATGGGTTGGGTCTTATCATTAACTCAGCGCTACTTTAATTAGATCGATGGGAAACGTAACTACCGAGATGGAGGGGAGTCGCAGATGAGCAGTTTAACCGAACAGAGTTGCGAGGCTTGTCGGGCGGGTGCGCCGCATTTAACTGACGCCGAGTTTGCCGCTATGCAGGCCGACATTCCCGAGTGGAGTCGCGTTGTGATCGACGGAGTCGCACGGCTAGAGCGCCAGTATCGTTTCGCGAATTTTGTAGATGCGCTGGGCTTTGCCAACCTTGTTGGCGAAGAGGCCGAAGCCGAAGGTCACCATCCTGCACTTTTGGTCGAGTGGGGTAAGATAAGGGTAAGTTGGTGGACTCATAAAATTGGCGGCTTGCACCGGAACGATATTATTATGGCCGCAAAAACCGATGCGTTGTTTGTTGGCTTGGAGCCTTAATACATGGCTGATATTTTGCCATTTAAACGTAAAACCCCTGCAGAGAAACACAAGGGGAAATCGCTTTGCGTACATGGCTTTCACAAGTGGGTGGTTCAAACCGAGAANAAATTTGATGTAAAGCAGGGCAAGTTGGTAACTGTGTACCGGTGTGCGCGCTGCAGTAAAGAAAAGACTAAGCTATTGTAGTTGTTTGGATAACGTTGCTTTAAAGTTTTACGGCTTCGCCGTCGATCAAGGCCTTGCCACCTTCCATACTCAAACGACCCTGCGCAAAAAGCTTCACAACGGCAGGGTAGATCTTGTGCTCCTCTACTAACACTTTCGCCGCGATGGTGTCTGCATCGTCTTCTGCCACTATGGGTACACGTGCTTGCGCGACTAAGGGGCCGCCATCAAGCTCGGCGGTAACAAAGTGTACCGTTACACCAGCTTCGTTATCACCAGCATCAAGTGCTCGTTGGTGGGTGTGTAGGCCTTGGTATTTGGGGAGTAGCGACGGGTGAATATTTAACATTCGTCCTAAATAGTGATTGGTAAAGGCGGGAGTAAGAATACGCATGAACCCAGCCAGCACAACAAGTTCTGGTTGGTAGTGATCGATGACTTTTTGTAGTTCTTGATCAAAGGCCTCACGGTTGTCGAACTGCGTGTGGTCGACAACTTGAGTCGGGATGTTGTGCTTCGCCGCTCGGGTCAGGCCGCCAGCAGTTGACTTGTTACTGATCACAGCGGCGATGGTAATGGGTAGCGAACCGGCTTGCTGGGCATCGATTAATGCNTGCAGATTACTACCACCACCACTAATTAAAACGACTACGCGCATAAACTTCTTATCTGCTCGATGGTTAGGCTCTGTGGGGCCAATAGCCCCTTATTTACCTAGATTATGTTGCGTAGCTCAACGAGTTCATCGCCTTCGTTGGCCGTTTCGACGTGACCGATAACAAATGGCGTCTCGCCTTCAGCTTTAAGTAAGTTGATTGTGTTATCAACATCGGCTTCTGCAACACACACAACCATACCTACGCCGCAGTTAAAGGTGCGGTACATTTCTTTTGCCTCGACATTGCCATTTTCTTGCAGCCAAGCAAATACATTGGGGAACTGCCAGCGGCTACATTCAATGACGGCCTTGGTGCTGTCGGGAAGAACACGGGGAATGTTCTCGGTAAGACCGCCGCCGGTAATATGGCAAAGTGCGTGCACATCAACAGACTTGAATAGTTGTAGTAGTGGTTTTACATAGATACGCGTGGGCTCCATAAGAGCGTCGCCCAGGGTTACTGGTCCCAACTGCATATTCAGGTCAGCATTGCTAACCTCAAGAATTTTGCGGATCAGAGAGTAGCCGTTGGAGTGAGGGCCGCTGGATGGCAAAGCGAGTAGAACGTCGCCAGGGCTAACTTTACTGCCATCGAGAATTTTAGATTTTTCGACTATGCCGACACAGAAGCCTGCTAGATCGTAATCGTCGCCTTCGTACATGCCTGGCATTTCTGCGGTTTCACCGCCGACAAGAGAGCAACCCGATAACTCGCAGCCGTCGCCGATACCTTCAACCACTTGTGCGGCAATCTCGACTGAGAGTTTACCGGTAGCGTAGTAATCGAGGAAAAACAGTGGCTCGGCACCGCCAACAATCAGATCGTTTACGCACATGGCGACTAGGTCAATGCCGATGGTGTCGTGCTTACCCAGCTGCATAGCAAGCTTCAGCTTGGTGCCCACACCGTCGGTGCCGGAGACCAATACTGGCTCTTTATAGCCTTGTGGTAGCTCGAACAGCGCGCCAAACCCACCTAAACCCGCCATAACCTCTGGGCGTTTGGTGCGTTTTGCAACGGATTTAATACGCTCAACCAAAGCGTTACCCGCATCAATATCGACGCCAGCGTCTTTATAGCTGAGAGAGGCTTTAGCCGAAGGGGTTGGGGAATCTGAGGGCGTTTTATCGGTCATACGTATCGAGTTCGCTAGTCTGAGAGAAAAGGGCGCTAGTCGCGGTTTTTAACGGCGAGCATTCTACCAGCTTAGACGACTGATCGTTAGTGTTGCGCTCACTGGCTTTGCTACAATTGCGCCCTAATTTCAATTTCACTCCCCAGGGGGAATCGTGAACCATCAGTTAAATCGGTTTGTAAGCTTTTCGCTAGNTCCAGTATCTTGGCATTCTGGTCGCGTTAGCCTTGGCTTTGGTGGTAAATCTGGCNACNCTGTACGGCCCTATTGCTTGGCTCTGGCCTCGCGGCGGGTNCTCAGCNCTGTGGCTGCGTTACTAATTGTTTTGGTTGCGCCGTTAAGTTTTGGTGGTAACAGCTTTTATGAAGCAGAAGTTCCCGTGCCTTCGCAGTCGGCCACTGATCGCGAGCAAGCGGCTCGTGTCGGTATGGCCGAGGTGTTAGTTCGGCTCTCTGGCAATGAGTTCGCGATAGAGAACGAAGAGGTGACTCATGCATTGCGCAAGGGGATTGGCTACGTTGAACAGTTTACCTATACCCGCAATACCGTCGAGACCGAGATTGCCGACGGCATGCTGGAGCGACTCCACCTAAGTTATTCCAAGAATGCACTAGAGCGGTTGTTAAGGCAGGCAAATCTCCCTATCTGGCCTACGGCTAGGCCCTCGACCCTTATTTGGCTAGTGNTAGACGATCCAGACCTAGGCAAGCAGTTCATTGCTAACGCCACCGATATCGGTGTGACCGACAGTCTTATCTCAGCGGCTACACAGCGGGGGTTGCCGCTGCGCTTTCCGCTCGTCGACTTAGAAGACCAATCAACCTTAATGCCTGAAGATGTGTGGAACCTAGATGAATCGGCAATCTTGAATGCTTCTGAGCGGTATTCGGCAGATGTTATTTTGGTTGGTCGAGTTAGTCAGACATCGCGCGGTGATTTTTGGGCCACTTGGCAATATTTTCATCGAGGTGAAACGCGAGTATACGATAGCCGTAGCGCTACGGTTACGGAATTAGGTGTCGCGGCCNTAGGCCCACTGGCCGATTATCTGGCAAATAAGTACGCGATCCAGACTGGCGAAGCCGAGGTGCCGCTAGTGGTGTTGCAGGTGGAGGGGATTGGCAACTTTGGCCAATATCGACAAACTCTAAACTATCTTGAGTCTTTGGCGCTCACTAATAGCGTTATGCTTGCCGCCGTGCGCGGCGATACATTGCTGTTATTTGTTGAGTCCGAAACCGGCATTGATAAGTTTGTCAGTACCCTAGCTTTAGAGGGGCGGCTGAAGCCGCAAAAGGCTATTTCTTCAAGTGATGTGCCGGTTTGGAATCAAGCTGCACGCGGCACACTGGAAAGCCCCTTGCTTTATCGTTACAGTGCGCGTTAACTCACGCTTTTGGATTCTCTTGCAACCGCTATGAATACTAAGACTCCAGTGCAATTAAGTTTAAATGTATCGCTACGTGACGATGCTACCTTTGCGAACTTTTATGCTCAGGGCGAGGCGAATGCGCAAGCGTTGTTTGCGCTGCGTAGTGTTTTGGATGGGCAGTCTTATGACAATGTCTTGATTTGGGGCGCACGAGGTGCGGGGCTGAGTCATTTGTTGCAAGGCGTTTGTCATCAGGCCGATGAGCGCGGTTTGGCTGTGCAGTACTTTCCACTAGCCGATGTGCGCGGTTACACGGCGGCTGATTTATGTGAAGGTTTGGAGGCGATGGATATCGTCTGCCTTGATGGCCTCGAACATATTTGCGGCAATAGTGATTGGGAACAGGCCATATTCCACCTCTACAATCGTATGCGTGATGCGGGCAAACCACTGTTGTTGTCGTCGCATACCAGTCCGCCTTCTCTGCCCATTTTGTTGCCAGATCTTAAGTCGAGAGTTTTGGGCTGTGTGGTCTATCACGTCGAAAGTCTTGGCGACGACGGTAAAAAAATGGCCATGATCGCTCGCGCCGCAGCAAGAGGAATGGAAATGCCTGCCGATGTCGCTACTTACATTTTGAGTCGCGCATCTCGCGATACGGCTGAATTGTTTACTCTGTTAAATCGCCTTGATGATGCGTCTCTACAGGAGCAGCGAAAACTCACCATNCCGTTTGTTAAGAGTGTACTTGGGCGCGAGCACTAGCGCGCCTTGATCGTATTTTCTATCGCCGCTCCTTCGGCCAAGTTACTTCTATTTTATGTTCACGGATTTTATTCTCAAGGCTCTGCGCTGAAGCTTCGAACTAAAGCTTCGAACTAAAGCTTCGAACTAAAGCTCTGAGCACTCCAAGCATTTCGCCATAACCGTCACGCCGTTACGGTTCTCACTGAGGCTTAAATTCGGCAGTGCTTCGGTAAGTTTTTTTGCTACTGGGTTTGATGCCAAATTCGAAAGTGTCGTCAATGAACTTAGTGGTGCAGCGCTGCTGGAGCTTACTGATGTTTCATCCATGATGGTTCGCATGATTTCTTCCATTGGTGTCAGTGGCCGGCGAAACTCCTTTGAGTTCATAGCTCTCTAGTGATTGCGCTGCCGCCGCTGCAGCGATCACATCATTCAAACTACCGAGATTGGTCGACAAGGCCTAATTCTAATGCGCGACTACCAAGCCATACTCGCCCCTGAGCAATGTCATCTACTTCTGTGATGGTTAAGTTTCGCGCTTCGGCAACCAAACTTAAAAAGCGCACATAGATGTCGTTAACACCACCTTGAATCATATTTTTTGCCGGTTCCGAAAGCGTTCGGTCTGGGTGATAAATATCGGCGAGCGGGCTGGTGCCAATCCCGTCAGAACTAATACCGATACGGGCTAAGGACTCGTTAACATTGGGGATTAAACCAAACACACCAATCGAACCGGTAATGGTACTTGGTGTNGCCCANATTTCATCTCCAGCGGTTGCCATCCAGTAGCCGCCAGAGGCCGCAACGCTACCCATTGAAATATAAACCGGCAGGCCCGCGGCGCGGGTCGCAAGAATTTCTTGGCGAATAACTTCCGATGCAAAAGCACTGCCGCCGCCACTGTTAATTCTAATGATAAGCGCCGATAGTGATGTATCGTCGCGCGCAGTGTGGAGTAATTCGGCGAAGCTTTCGCTGCCGATTACGCCTTCGGGTTGATGGCCATCGACAATACTTCCGGAAGCGACAATTAAACCTATTTGTGATTTTTTCGGCAGCTGGGAATTGCCGATTGCGATTTGGTAATCGCGATCGGCAATGGCTTTAAAGTCATTGCCGTCGTCGCTGCTACCAACCAGTTCTTGTAGTTTAGTGGTGAGTGCATTGCGCGAGACTATCTCATCGATTAAACCGTGTTTTTGCGCTGTTTGCGCGTGTGTTTGGCGATCGCTAATTAAATAACTTACCGGTGGTTGCGACACACTATCGATATAGCGTGCGACGCTATCGCTATTCAATCGCCGATTTGTTGCCACCTTTTCACTGTAATCTGACCAGAGTGTTTCGATCCACTGACGGTTGTGTTCGCGTGAAGCCGGAGACATGTCTGAACGAATATAGGGCTCAACTGCATCTTTGTAGGTGCCTACTCTAAATACATGGAATTTTAGCGACAGCTTTTCGGCTGCTTCTTTGAAATAATTTTGATAGACGCCAAAACCGGTTAGCAATAAATTGCCGAGCTCGTTAATAAAAATTTTATTCGCGTAGCTGGCCAAGAAATACTGTTGTTGGGTGTAGTTGTCTGCGTAGGCGTAGATTGGTTTCCCACTTGCTTTAAAGGTGTCGAGCGCCGCTCCTACTTCTAGCAGTTTACTTTGGCCGCCGCCTAACAGCGAGTTTAGGTCGAGCACCATTGAGGTAATGCGAGAGTCTTGGCTGGCACTTACAATTGTGTCGACAAGTTCGCGCACTACCGTTTCCGGAATAGGTTCACTGTTGTTTAGCAGCAGCTCGGGAAGGCTGGGGTTGTAGGTGGTTTGATCCACCAAAAAACCACGAGGCTCGACTAAAATGGCAGTTGCTTCGGGCACAGTGACAATCTTTGGCGTTTTGATAGAGGCAAAAATTGCAACGACGATCAGCAGAAAGAGCAAGTTAAAAAATAAGGTTCTTAACCATGTGATAGCTTGCCAGCTTTTGCGTATAAGGGAGCCTAAGAAACTGAACATAATATTATTCCTGAGGGGGTTCTTCTAAGCTGGATTGTAAAATCGCTCGCGGCAACCAGCGCGCAGCCATCATGGACGGTTACAAAAAGTACTGAACATAAACCTATGAACACAGCATCAGTCCAGTTGGCGTCAGGATGAAACGCGCCATCTACCGACTTTTACAAAATACAACAGCAGTAAAAAGCATAGCCACGAAAAACTTCTNTGATAGCGTTTCAGCATGCCTGGCAACAATAACAGCAAGGGGCCACACTGTAGCAACCAAATAGGAATCGACGGGCCGCTGTTGAAGGTTAGNTTAATGTAGGTCAGTAGTGCTATCAGCGCGATGTAAAGTATTGCCGTTAAGCGCAGAGCATAATTAAGCTTTTGCTGAACATTGGCGACGGGTTTATAAGGTTTAGCCATTCAATTTCTAATTTCTTAAAGTAGTCGGAGGGTTAGTGCGGCGAGGCGCTTACCGAAGTTTTGGCAGAGGCGAATTTCTTCGTCGGACAAAACGGCGGAGTGTTGTTGACCCGCAACGTGGCTGGGTCCGTATGGAGTGCCGCCCGTTGTAGTTGTGTGCAAATCGGCTTCGCTGTACGGAATGCCGGCTATCAGCATGCCGTGGTGTAGCAGTGGCAACATCATGGTCAGAAGCGTTGTCTCCTGCCCGCCATGTAGGGAGCCTGTGGAGGTGAATACACCGGCAGGCTTGCCGATAAGGTCGCCGTTTAACCATTGGTTGGCGGTGCCGTCCAGAAAATATTTAAGCGGGGCCGCCATATTGCCAAAGCGTGTGGGGCTGCCGAGGATTAAACCGCTGCAGCCTGTAAGGTCGGCTTGGCTGCAATAGATATCGCCACTTTCAGGGATAGCCGCTTCGCTCGCTTCAGTATTCGGTGATACCGCAGGAACCGTTCGCAGCCGAGCTTCTATTGCATCACTTTGTTCAACGCCGCGGGCAATTTGTTTTGCCATGGCANGGGTGGCGCCATTGCGGCTGTAATAGAGAATTAACACATAGGGGCTAGATGAGTTGTTTTCGGGCATGAACGGCTCGCTGGTTTTTTGGGTGCGGGTATTAGAGCTAGTTAGGTAGATACCGAATTGGGCTAGAGTAATGCCAGCACGTTTTCTGGCGGTCGTCCCAATACGGCTTTGCTACCCTTTACGACAATAGGTCTCTCGATTAATTTCGGGTGTTTAACCATTGCGGCGATTAGCTCGTCTTCGGAAAGAGAGGGGTCGCCAAGGTTGTTTTCTTTGTAAGCCTCTTCACCTTTGCGGAGCAGGTTGCGCGCGTTTATGCCCAGTTTTTTCAGTAGCTGCTCTAGCTCTACTGCCGTAAGCGGTGTATCGAGGTAGCGATGTATACTGGGCGATACGCCCGCATCCTCGATCAAACTTAGCGTTTGTCGCGATTTTGAGCAGCGCGGGTTGTGGTAGATTGTGATGGTATNGGTCATATTGGCTTTATCTAATTCANTGTTGGTTATTTGTTAGCGTGATTAAGTGCTTTTAGCAACTGAGGGCTCAAGTTAAGGTCGCTATTCTAACAGCCTGATTTTGATATAGAACGCTCACTAAGCATTATTATTTTTGGCCTGCGCAGCAGGTATCGCAGTTTGTCGGCAGTAACGCTAAAGTGCGAGCAATATAAACATCGACAAGGAACCTATAGGTGAATCTTCCAGATACGCTAAGTAATAACCGCGCCGTTAAGTTGCTGTTGGCCATAGGCTATTTCTGCCAAGCTTTGTATCGAGAGTTTATCGCCAACAGCTGCCAAAAGAGTGCGGCGGCACTAACCTATATGACGCTGTTTGCACTTGTGCCCTTGATGACCGTGACCTACACGATGTTTTCGTTGATCCCTGCATTTGATGGTGTCGCCGAGGAGTTACAGGGCTTGATCGTACAGCATTTTTTACCCGAGACGAGCAACGAGGTAAGCCAATACCTAGCCGACTTCTCTGCTCAGGCGCGCAGCCTAACCAAGGCGGGCATCGTTATATTGTTGGTGACGGCCTACCTGATGTTGCGCAATATCGAGCGTACCTTTAATGCCTATTTGGGGCGTACAGCAGGGTCGTAGCGGTCTGGCTGCGTATTTACTCTATTGGGCGATTTTGAGTGTCGGCCCTCTGCTTTTGGGGGCTGGCTTCGTAGTAAGTACTTACGTTTTGTCGTTGAAGCTGGTCTTGTCTGAGCTTTCCCATATTGGTTTTACCAGCAGCCTGTTTCAGATTGTCCCCTGGTTTATGACCTGCGCGGCGTTTACCTTGCTATTTGTTGCAGTGCCCAACTGTCGGGTGCCGTTTCGCTATGGGCTTGTTGGCGGGATTATCACCGCGCTCTGTTTTGAGGCGCTGAAAACCCTGTTTGGCTATCTTGTTGCCAATTCGAACTTTAAGTTGATCTACGGGGCATTTGCCGTGGTGCCGCTATTTCTCCTCTGGATCAATATGCTGTGGACCATTATTCTTGCTGGTGCGGTGTTTGTGCGCACGCTGGCGGAGCTCTCTTACGCAACTCGTTCTGCGCGCTACTCGGATATGCGGGCGGTATTGGTGTGTATGTCCCTGCTGAGAGCTAAGTCTCGCACAGGTGAAACNGTCAGTGATAAAGACTGTGTTGCCGAAGGTATTGGGCTGGTTCATTGGCAGAGGTTGCGGTCGTTATTGGTACGTCACAAATGGATAGTGGTTACCGATAGTGGTGATTACGCCTTGAGCCGCAACCTTAGTGAGGTAAGTCTTTGGCAGCTGGCAAGCTTAGTGCGGCTTTCGCTAGACGAGTTTACGGCCGAGCCCGAAGCGGCGGCACCGCCTTGGATGGCTGAGTTTGTAAGGCGTCAGCAGCGTGTCGCTAGTCAGGCTAAAGAGGTTTTTGCTATCTCCTTGGAAGACTTGCTCGCCAGTGTGCAAAAGGGTTCCGAAGTCGAACATGAAGCGGAACATAAGGTTAAGGTTGATCCAGACTAACACCTTCAAAATCGCCTGCTATACTCATTCAGAGGGCCGATAGCTTATCTATCGGGTATGGCTTGCGTGAATTCTAGAGGTACTTTTACGGGTACAGATTAGGGTTCTCGGTCAAGCGCTTAAATTGAATGGCATGCAATGGCAATTCCTTTATTAATCTGCGACGACTCTAAGATGGCACGTAAACAGGTGCTACGATCTCTCCCTGAAGGCTGGGAAGTCGATATAACTTATGCCGGTAATGGTCAAGAAGCTTTGCAGGCGATTCGTGAGGGCAAGGGTGAAATGGTCTTTTTGGATCTCACCATGCCTTTACTTGATGGCTACGGCGTGCTCGAAACCGTAAAGTCTGAAGACTTAAAAGCTGTGATTATCGTAATCTCTGGGGATATTCAGCCCGCAGCCCGTGAGCGTGTTGCCGCTCTCGGTGCACTCGATTTCATTAAAAAGCCCATCAGCGGCGACAAACTTCAACAAGTCCTGCAAAACTACGGCTTGCTCTAGTCTGTTAGACTTCGCCTTTTGTAGGCTTGCTGTTTGTAAAACACAACAGTAGGCCTCAACACCGTAGTCATCAGGCGAACCTTTCTATGACCTTCTCACAATTTGGTAAGCAGCTTACCGGTAGCTCCGGCATTGTCGACTTAATGGAAGATTTGGGGCAAGCCCTGAACCAAAATCCTGACATGCTATTTCTAGGCGGTGGTAATCCGGCACATATCGACGCTTTCGAATCCTGTATCGCACAACACTTAACCGCGTTTGCCCAAACACCGGAACAACTGCATAAGCTGGTTGGTGTGTATCAGTCGCCACGCGGTAATGAAACTTGTATAGATGAGTTGGNCAGCTATTTGAAACAACGTTTAGATTGGCCGGTTAGGTCTAAAAATATCGCCCTCGCCAACGGCAGTCAATCTGCTTTTTTTGTATTAATTAATATGCTGGCGGGCCACTTTGATAGTTCCAGTCGCGGTTCAGTTAAAAAAATCTGTTTCCCGATGATGCCCGAATATTTGGGTTACAGCGATCAAGGTATTGCCGACGATATGTTTTGTGGCTACAGACCGAAGCTCGCGCTAATGGGAGAACACCAATTTAAATACACCATTGATTTCGACCAGCTTACAGAACGTGATGACATCGCCGCTTACTGTGTGTCGCGGCCAACAAACCCTACCGGCAACCTGATTACCGATAATGAGATGGAAAAACTTTCTCAGCTTGCGCGACAGCAGGGTAAGCCGCTGATTGTCGATTGTGCTTATGGTTTACCCTTTCCGGGATTAGTTTATGAGAAAGCCACACTGCCTTGGGATGACAATACCATTTACGTGCTAAGCCTTTCCAAGCTCGGTTTGCCTGGGGTTCGCACAGGGATAGTGGTTGGCAATGAGCAATTGATCACCAACTTCGTGGCTGCGAATACCATCCTGTCTTTGGCAAACGGCAACTTGGGGCCAATGCTGCTCACGGAGCTTCTTAAGGCGCAGCAGTTAGACTATTTAATGGAAAAAGTATTACTACCTTTTTATTTGGCGAAGCGAGCGTTAATGCTGCAGCAACTCGAAACCCAGCTACAGGGGTTGTCGTATCGGCTACATAAATCTGAAGGTGCGTTTTTTGTTTGGCTGTGGTTGCCAGATCTTCCCATAAGCAGTCATGAGCTTTATTTACGGCTAAAGGCTCGGGGGGTGTTGATTATGGCTGGGGAGCATTTTTTCTTTGGATTAGATTCAGCGTGGCAGCACGCTCAACAGTGTATTCGATTGAATTTTTGTCAGTCGCAAGAGGTGATCGTAAAAGCCATCGCAATACTTGCTGACGAACTAAAAAATTTGACTGAGGCGAAAAAAAAGACGGCTAAAAAATTGGGAGTTTAGAAACCCTACTTTTGCAAAAATAAAGCGTGAAGACGAGAGCCTAACTAGTTGTGAGAACTTGCTGGCTCGCTTGACTTATCGACTCGCGGCGCCGCTAAAAACCCAGAGCTTACTCATAACAAATGTCAGCACAGGAATTGTGCAAACAACTACGGCTAGGGAGATATACTCCGGTGGTGCAAAGGTTTTTTGCAGCGCGAGGAGCAGTAATTCACTAGCCCCTAAGGCGCCGAGCGATACCACCACGAACCTTGTGAATATCGTCCAGTTAAGCGTTTGCTTGAAGGTGAAACGGCCGTGACCGAAATAGGAAATGGCGACTGCGCTAACATAACCTAAGATGTTCGCTAGGTATAAATCGACTTGGCCGAAGCTGTTTGCGCCTAGGGCAATAAAATAGTGGGTAGCTGTGGCCGCGACACCAACGCATCCAAATACCAACAGTTGTCTAATCAGTTCTTTCGAAAGATGTTGTTTAAATAGAGCTGTTAACACTTAGACTTTATCCGATCAAAATTATGGCGTTGCAAGTCGCTCATCAAAAACATCACCTAAACAACCTTTCTATTTGCTGTAGCTTTAACGAACTTTATTGTTCGAAGCCAATGGTGCGCTCCACCACATAAAGTGGGCGATTTTTAACCTCTTTGTAGATGCGGCCAATATATTCGCCCATCAAGCCCAAGAAGAAAAGTTGAATGCCGCCAAGGAATAGCACGGCTACCATCATGGAGGCATANCCGGCAACATCGACACCAAACAATACTGTTTTAGAAATAATAAAAATACCGTAAAGAAANGATGCGGCGGAAATGAATAAGCCTAAGTATATACCCATGCGAATAGGCATGGTGCTAAACGAGGCGATACCGCTCAGTGCGAAGTTCCACAATTTCCACATGTTGAATTTAGTTTCGCCCTCTGCGCGTAACGGGCGTTCAAATTCAACAGTGGTGTTTTTAAAGCCCGGCCAGCAAAAAAGCCCTTTCATGAAACGGTCTTTTTCTGGCAGTTTTCGAATAACCTCAACAACTTTTTTATCCATCAAACGATAATCGCCGACATTGGCAGGGATATCGGTATCGCTCATGCTGTTGAATAAAGAGTAAAACCACATAGCTGTATTGCGTTTAATGACCGTGTCAGTTTCCCGTGAGGCGCGCTTTGCGTAAACCACATCAAAGCCTTCGTCCCACTTCGCTATCATCTCGTGAATAAGCTCAGGCGGGTCTTGCAGGTCAGCATCGATTGGAATCATTGCATCGCCCGTGGCGTAGTCGAGTGCTGCAGTCATCGCCGGCTCTTTGCCAAAGTTACGCGAAAAACTTACAACTTTAATACGCGGGTCGTTACTTGAATATTCTAGGAGTAGCTGCAGCGTGTTGTCGGTTGAACCGTCGTTTACGCAGACAATTTCATAGTCGAGTTTCAGGGTAGTTAAGACCTCAGTGACGGTTTCGAAAAAGATTGGGATAACGCTGGACTCGTTGTACATAGGTACGAGCAACGAAAGTAATTTTTTATCGGACGCGTTGTTGGACATAAATGTCTGCACTTTTGGTTAGTCTATGAATTTATAGTTTGCCATATCGTGGGTATAACCTTTAACTGGGCATGCGACCGCTAGTCTATTCGCACCCAAATACCGGTATGACGGTGTCGCGAGTGCTCAAATTCTTGCCACGAATAATGGGCCTTTATATCGCTATTTATTTTGTCAAAAACTTTATTATTGTCGGAAGGGCTAAACACCACATAGCGAACATCCAGGCTTCGTAGCCAGGCGCTAGGGTTTTCTTGCTCCCCTTTATAGAAAGACTCAATAGCGTCTTTCATTATCCAAACTCTAGGTACATCGCCATGCCAAGTGCGCAGGTGCGAAGGCCAACCCAACAGCACCGGCTTGCCGGTAAAAATGCCGTAAATACTGGTGTTGCTGTAGGCGTTGTCAATAACGCGCTCTAACACTATTCCGTCTGGTGCGGCCTGCAGATATTCGAACATCTGACGGTTGCTTGCCGTTTGTGTATACCAGCGATGACCGCTGAGATCACCAAAGTAGTGCTTGCCCGAGTACACGGCGTAACGGGCGAGGTCTAAGCCGGCTGGGAACGTCAATAGTACCAGAATAACGGCGCCACTCCAGCGAATAGCTCTCAACGTAGAGCTTAGTACCAGAGCACCTACCGAGGCCAATACGCCAACTTGTATCCAGCCCCACCATTTCATTACGGTGTTAGTGCGAGCGTATTGTGCCGCGGTGGGATCGTCGATGTAGATGATTTCTGACAGTATTAGCAACACTAGCCACAGGGATGAAAAGTACCACGCGATACGCCGGTAGCGGCCTTCCCAGAAGCCCAAACCTAGCAATAGTAGTAGCGGCCAATGTAGCGCGAGAAAGCGAGTTAACGGTGTGTGTTGATCGCCGTTCACCCACGCGACTGGTGTAGGTAGCGTGCCAGATAGGAAGGTAATGAAAAAAGGGTAGAGTAAAAATGTGGCGACTAGCCCACCGCCAAGCAACCAAACCCAGCTTACCGCGCGCGCCGGCTCGGTTGCGGCATTATTACCACTATCTGTCTCGACATGGGATGCTGCGAAATTGCTTTTAGCACCACTTAGATAGCGATAGGCGATCCAGCCGATAATTAGAAATACCAATAGCGGGAAGGTCCAAGTGTTAGTGGCGATCATAATCGGCACCAATGCCGCTAGCAGGCCTTGAGCAATTTTCTCCGCTCGACGGTTGCTGTTTAGCGCGGTAAGTTGCGATGGCTGCAAGGGTATATTTCGGCCAACTAAATTAGGGTCGGCAATCGACAGCAATAAAGCTAAGGCAATTAATAGAAGGAAGAAGCCACCCATAGTGGGGTGGTAGTCACCTAGAAAAAACTGATAACCAAAGTTCTCGCTTGGCAGCACCATGCGATGATCATCGATGACGGGTTCAGTTTCTGGCAATAAAAGCTTTGCCGCACCTTGATTAACATCGGTTTGACTGCCCCACAGGTCGTCGCGACTACTGCCGATAAAGCGCACGCTGGCAATAATATTCTCGCGCGCAGCGTTGGCAACGGCGTTGCGATAACGNTGGGTTGCTCGCTCTACGGCTTTGTCGTCTTGGCGAGCGGTAAGGAAACTGTCGGCACTCGGCGTTTTATAAACGGCGTGCAAAAGCGGCGTTAAACCGGTGCCGCCAAAAACAATCGCCAGTGTTAATAACCATTGCGGAGCCGCTTTTCGCCAACCGCGCAGGCCGCTAACAGATAAAATTTTATCGGCAATAAACCATACCAGTGTAATCGGCAGGGCGCCGATAAGCGCGAGTGAGAGGTTATAGCTGGTGCCTGGGTTTAATTGAAAAATACGCCCAAGTAGCGCTGCACCATAGTGTTGGAAGGCGTAGTAGTAGTCGAACTTGTGAGGTGGATTCCAGTTGTCGAGCGGTGGCAGGGTCACGCCCTGCAGATAGTTGGAAATAAAAAACAAGTCGGTCATGCGTTCGGACGAAGGCGAGATAGAGGGAAACGCCAAACGCCAGAACAGTGCGTAAATAAATGCGACGATAAACACTATCTCGGCTCGCCAGAAATCTTTGCTTTTAATATCCTTGCGAGTTTTCCATAGAACGAAGCCTGCAGTGGCAATTCCAACCGGCAGTAGGAAGTGTAATTGGCCAAGGCCTATAAAATGCTCGATAAAAAACATTATCAACACNATTGCCACTAAACCAACCGATCGAGCAAGAGCGAAGCTGGCAGCGCCATTGCTAAAAATCCATTTGTTGGCGAGGACGGTAACGCCGGCAATTGCTATCCAAAGTAACAACAGCGTAAAGAGTAGATAAATAAAATACATGGAATCCGTGCCTTACAGAAAAAAGGTTTTTCGGGAAATATTAAAGAGAATATAGGCCGAGAGGCCCATGTAGTAACACAGTGTCAGAGTGCTGGCTGGGCGAGACAGCGACGGTCGAAAAACTAAAAAGAGTATGAGTGAAACAATGTAGTAGCGCTGCTCAATTAAGGGTAGGGGGACAAAACTCAGCAGTGCGAAGGGTATAAGCAGCAGTATTTGTTTGTTGTAGCTTCCCTTGCGCGCGGCACAGACGTAGCTGAGCGCCATCCAAGCAATCGGGAAAAAGCTGACTATACGAAAAGCGGTAATATCTGCCGTGTAGTGCAATAGCCAATTATGGCGATACCAGCCGAGTTCGGTACGATTGTATATGTGTGGGTGCTCATAGGTATACCAGTAAAGCGCGAAGCCGGCGGCGAGCAACGCTAATATCCAAACGTTGTGTTTGAGTAGTTGAAAAATGGCCGGAACCTGTTCAACCGCAAATGGCAAAAAGAGTGCGAAGGACACCAGTAAGAAAAAATATAAATTCGAAAGATTGAACGAAATGGGATGCTGCTCGGCATCGCCCAGCGCGACGCCGCCATTTATGACGACGAATGCAATAAATGCNATAACCACTGCAATTAAGCCGNTGCTGCGACGTAAATAAAGCGTAATAAATTCACGTTTAAACAACTGAAGGGCAGCTGTACGCAACCCCGTGGCTTTGTTCGAACCATAGTGTTCTTGGAAGGTTTGCAGGGCGATTAAACTCAGTGTAAAACCAACCCACATAATGTTGGGCTGGCGTAATAGCACTGCTCCAAAAGCCGCGACGGCGGCCCAGCGATAATCCTGTTTAACGCTTCGCTCAATCATTAGCAGCGTAAATGTCAGTGATGGCAGATCGGTATAGGTGAGAAAAAACAACGGGAATAAAAAAGGTGTAAACACCAGCATTAAGGTGCGGCTCTGCGCTTGATGTGGATAAAAGTGGCTGCACAAACGATAGAACACAGGGATAACACTGGCGGCGAACAGGAGGTGAACAAAACGCAACCCGTTGAGGCTTGTAAGCCCAGTGAGCTTAGCTAACGCGGCGACTACCGCATGGTAGCTGGGAATCATAGTGACGTATTTAAACACTTCGAACTGGCCGTTGATAAACCAATTGATTTGATAGCGATGGACATCTTCATCACCAATACCACCGTCTAGATGGCTGATGGTGTTAAAACCGAGAAGCAGGCTGATACAAATTAACAGCCAGTAGATTAACTGGGGGGAGTCATTAAAATGCGCGCCTTCCTCGGAATGGCTCGGCTTCCTTGGCGCGTGTTCCTGCGGTGCGGTTTTATGTTTTGATCTGGGCGTAACCACGGTTTAGCCTCGTAAAATGCGACCACTGTAAAATACAGTGGTCGCATGCTGCAGGGTTGTTTATCCCATTAAAGGGGAAGTTTTACCTCAACACTATAGTGGGTTCCGGCAACAGGGTTCGCAATTAAGGGCTGGGCTAAGGGCTTGCCATTCACGCTAACCTCAGTTGTGGTTATTCCTGCTGTTCGTTGATAGCTAACTGTAAAGGTAGCGCCGCGGAACTCACGTTCAACCTTCGCCGTTTGCCAATCGCTCGGCAGGAGCGGTTCAACGGTTAAGCCCTCTACGCTGCCACGCAGGCCGAATAAACTATTCGATAACGCTGCGGTATACCCAAGACACAGTGCCAGTGTTAAATAGCTGACTGGTAGCGGCCTGCAGTACGTGGGAATTGATAATAGGCGCCACGATAATAGTTCGGTATNTACACGGGTAATTGGCCGCGTTGTAAGTAGTCGGCTTCGTTCGGCCCCGCAATCATTTTACGGAATACATCGTAACCGCGGTCGGCATCGCCAGCGGCATATAAACCATAGCCGTAGAATGCCGCAGCGTGACTGTAGATGGAACCGTTTTCGGCGGCGCCTGGGTGTTTTTGCGTTACGCGGCCTACATCTTCGCGCATGGCGGTGTAGGCGGGTGCCAACATCATTACACCGTAGGGTGTATCGAGTTGTGCGTCTACCGCGGCGATGAGTTTATCTTTTTGTTCTTCGCTCGGCGTGCCGGCCATTAGCGCCCAACTTTGTGGGTTTAGGAAGATACGACCTTCGACATCTTTGGCCACACCAAAAACAACGTCGTCGTCGGTAATGCCTCGTCCGTACCAGTCGCCGTCCCACATGTGTTTATTAACTGCTGCATTTACTTCTTCGGCACCGGCTTTACATTCGGCGGCAATCTCGGCTTCGCCGATATGTTCACAAACTTCTGCCCATAGTTTTAAACCGTAGGCGGTAGCGACAGAAAGCCAACCTGAAACGCCCTTGCCTTTGTAGCCCACCATGTTCATGGGGTCGTTCCAGTCACCTTGGGCGATAAAATTCAAACCGCGGTGATCGCGATCTTTTAACAGCCAGCGCATGGATGCGGTGATACGTTCAAATACCGTTGCAACCTCGTCGCCTTTCCAGTTTTTGACCGGTGTCTGGAGGAATTCGTAATCGTTCGATTCGTTTAAATAGGCGCGCAAACAAACCGGCAGCCAAACACAGTGATCGGTATGGGGGATTTGATTGATGTATTTAAGCTCGGCGTCGGCACGCATCAAAATGCCGTCGGGCATAGCGCCGGTTTCTTCCTGCTGCGCTAGCGCCCACAAAAATGCATTCTTGGTGACGTCTGGGCTGATGTAGCTCATCCCCATACTGTCTTGCAAAAAGTTGCGGGTTTGCGGGTCGGTAGAAAGACGGTTTACATCGCCGTGGTAAAACACCTGTCGTGGCAACCAGTTGTTAATAAAGTTATCAAAATGCTCGTCGGGCGTTTCAATTTGTATCACGCCTTTGCCTTGCGCTGTGTAGGCCGCATATTCCGCTTTGGTTGCGGCGAAATCTTTATCGCCGAAGTAGCGCTCGCGAACGGCAATAATTTCGGCGTCGTCTTTCGCTGGGCCGAGTAAAAAACGAAAATCTTCCACTTGCTCTGGCGCTAGGCTCAAGCGGTATTGCAGCGCGGCGGCCGGTGTTTCGTAGAGTGCGTCGCCGTTGTTGAGCGTGTCTTGCTGAATGCTTGTGGGGTTGTGAATACCGCCGTCGCCTTCGAAGTTGTCGCGCGCGGCTTCCCATGCATCCGGTTTGCGGTCGTGCAGGAAATAGGTTTTATCTTTTAGATCTTTGTTTTTAAAGTAGTCATCGAGTTTTTGATAGGGTGTAACGCAGGTGCCTACCATGCCGTTTAGGTCGGGTCGGTACTGGGCCGACTGGTTCATCCAGCTCATAAAACCAAAGGGTACATAGGGGTAAACGCTAATCTTGCGCTCGCGCCCCGAAATATTGGTTACCTTTAACTTCCACAACTCGACCACATCATTGGCGGGAATGCTCAGCTCCACATCTACTTTGATTCCGAGGTGTTCAACACACCAGCGAATATCATTTTTGCCAATCGAAAAAGTATAGCTATCTTGTTTGGTGCGAACCGGCTCGTAGGGTGCTGAGAAAATTTCTCCGCTTTGCTCATCTTTAATATAGAAAAAACGACCCGGCGAGTGTGCGAAGTAGGGCTGCTCGGGCAGCATGAATATTTTGCCTTCTACCAAGGGTTGGTAGGTATATTTAGAGGGTTCTGGCTGCATAAACTGCGCGATGGCATAGCCGCGACAGTTCACCTGAATCATCATTTTTTTATTCCACAAAAAGCCTGCGGAGTTAGGCATTGCGGTGGGGCTTAATAAATCATAGCGGTCGCCGTTGGCGCTAGCTTTTAACATTCTAATCGTCGCTCCAAAATCGAGTTGCGTATTTTATGTTGCAGATGGGATAGCGGTAGGTGNTTTAATTTTCTAATACCTGAGTTGTGCATTGCTGAAGTAATCGCTAACAGCTATTACCGGCACTGGCGCAGAGCTCTCGTAATAAGCCCGTTGCAGCGGATTGGGTTCTGCTGCAACGGGCTGTCTTTTTAATACTGGCAGTTATTAACCGTTAGACTATTGGCCTGCCGGTTGGCCTTGACGTTCTTTCAAGTCNGCTTGAATCACTTCGAGCTGAGCGCCAGTAAGGGTGTAGAACTTAGTGACAATCACCGCAAGAAGCGCAAAGAAACCCGGTACCGCTGTTTGTAACAACACAATGCCAAACTGCGAAGCATCTGACTGCGCTTCTTTGGCGGCATAACCGAATGCAGCCAATACCCAAAGCATGCCTGCCGAACCGGTTGCGCCGCCCAGTTTTTGAGCGAAGGTCGCGGCGGAGAAGGTCATGGCGGTTGCACGTCGGCCGGTGTTCCACTCGTTGAAATCGGCGGTGTCGGCGTACATCGACCAAGTTATCGGTGACTTAGGCCCAAGCGCAAGGCTGATCAGCGCGCAAAGTAAAAACATCAAGGCAATTTCTGATGGTAGGTCACCGCTGTTGATCTTGACGGTTTCGCCCGCTGTATTTTTGTAGGTTGCCGAAACGCTGATGACCTTGTCGGCATCGGCATTGATGGTGATTTCTGATCCATTCTCATTAGGGATAGCCACCTGCTCGGTAAAAATCCACCATGCTGAACGCTGCTCATGCCATTGATACACCGCGGGCTGGTTGGTTACGTTTACTAAGTCTGCGGCTTGCAGGGTTGTCACTTGGCCGGCGTCGACGCTGCGTACGCCGTTGAGTTCAGGTTTGGGGACAAAGGTAAATAGAACCGAAAGGGTTCCCACTGTTGCCATCAATACCATCAATAGCCGAGTTTTATCTAAAAGCCTCGTCATTAAGGGGGCGCAAGCGGCACCAACCGCATAGGCAATCATCTGTACGCCGAGGAATGCGCCAAGTAGGTCTGGGCGCCCTAGAAAGTAGGTGAAGTAGTAGTAGGCAGAGCCGGCACGCATGGTGATGGTCATCATGATAATCATCGAAAGGATGAACAGGATAATCCAAGGGCGGTTGCCGAGTAGGTCGCGAATATCGTCAAGTGGGTTGGTTTTCTGGCTTGCCGGTGGGCTGATACGTTCTTTGGTGGTCGAAAAGGTAACAAAGAATATGGCGGCTGCAGCAAAACCGTAAATGAGCATGGTTAACTGCCANCCCTTGGCATCGTCGCCGCCGCCGAGGGCATTGACGAAATCGAGCGTAAAGTAGTTAACAAAAAAGCCGGCGCTGAACGCGAAGATAAAGCGAATACTGATCAGGGAGGTACGCTCTTGACTGCGCGCGGTCATCACTCCCGACAGTGCAGAATAGGGCGTGCTTAGTACGGTGTACATCATCATCATTAATGTATAGGTACAGTAGGCGTAGATTACTTTGCCTGATTCGTTTAGGTCTGGGGTGCTGAAGGTAAGTACTACAGCGCCAACCATTGGTAAGCCGGCGAACAGCAAATAGGGGCGGAATTTGCCCCAGCGGGTGCTGGTTCGATCTGCCAGTGCTCCCATGATTGGGTCGGTACAGGCGTCGATAATTTTGGTGGTAAACATCATGGTGCCAGCAGCCGCAGCCGATATACCAAAGGTGTCGGTATAAAAAGCGGCTAGAAATGATGCGATGGTGGTCCAGTAAAGGTTGAACCCGAAGTCACCGAGGCCGTAGCCCAGTTTTTCGCGTATACCCAACTTGGCGGTGCGATCTGCCGCTGTTGTGGCTGTGTTTGACATGCGATAGTCCCCAAAATAGTGATCTAATTATTATTTTTACGACCCGTAACAACGCGATACACCCCGAAAATTGCGCTATTCGGATGCTGCGGCAGAGCTNTTGTGGCTCTGCGCTAGGTCAATTCTCTACTGCTGCCGAGCTGATAGTGATCTGATATTGATCCAGATAGCGGCGCAGATAGCGGGTTTGCTGGATATAACCGTTTTCCTCGCTTAGACCCCGAGACAAACCGACGCGTAGCATAAACAGCCTGTCTATGGAAATCCAGTCGATAGCGGTTATTGCGTATCGCGCTTTTACCCCTTTTGCTATCATCCCGCCTTTAATTCGAACAATAAGAAAGCATTTGTATGAGCGCAGTAATAAGTAGAAGGTCGCCAGCCTTATTCATTGTGATGGGCGTGTCTGGCTGTGGGAAGTCTACGGTAAGTGAAAGTTTGGCCGAGCACTTTGGCATTACCAGTCTCGATGCAGACGATTTTCACAGTGCAGAGAACAAAGCGCATATGGCATCAGGGCAGCCGCTTACCGATGCTATGCGAGTGCCTTGGGTACACGGTCTTCGCGACCACTTGGCGCTAATGGCGGCTCAGGGTGAGTCGTGTACTTTGGCTTTTTCCGGTTTGCGCAAAGCCCATAGAGACGTGCTGCGCAATACTGGGCATCGTGTGTTTTATCTCCTACTCGACGGCAGCAGAGAATTAATCGCCAAGCGCATGCAAGCCCGAGCGGGACACTTTATGCCTGCAAGTTTACTCGACAGCCAGTTTGCCGCTTTGGAGCGGCCTATGGCTGATGAGCAAATGATGTACATTGATATCGATCAACCTGTAGACGGGGTGATGAATACTATTTATACCCTTGTAGATGATTTGATTTAGCTGGATAAGGCCGTGCTGTAGTTTGATCCGTCTGTGAGCTTTGCAGACCGCAGTGAAATCTAGAAAAAATGTAAGTTAAAACATGCAGAACAATACGGAGTTGAAACAATGGCGACACCACAGGTGGAACGAAAACTTAGTGCACTTTTTTTGGGGGTGTGGGTACTAGTGTTTGCATTTATACAGGGCTGTACGTCTGCGAATGAAAGCGCGCCAGCTGATGAGGCCTTATCCGTTGCGCCTGNACCACAAACACATTTNCAGTACACGGGCAGAATAGACTTTAGTGATACGGCTGCACCTAAAATTTCCTGGCCGGGCTCACAAGTAGCCGCGGGATTTAGCGGCCCCTATTTGGCGCTAANCCTAGACGATCAGTTTGGTAAAAATTACTTTAGTGTCTTTATTGATGGCGACTGGAACAACCCGTTTATTATCGACTGCGAACCGGGCGTAAAAGATTATGTGGTGAGCACCAATTTATCGCCTGGNAAACATAACTTTACCCTGTTTAAACGCACTGAGGGTGAAGAGGGCCGCACGGGCTTTTTGGGAGTGAAATTAGCGGTCGGAGAAGGCCTGTTGGCGCCACCGCCCANGCCCACCCGTAAAATAGAATTTTTTGGCGACTCAGTCACCAGTGGTATGGGCAATGAGGCCGCGCTCGATGCCGATGATGATGTGCTGGCAGAAAAGAATAATTTCCTCGCCTACGGAGCCATTACCGCACGCAACCTCAATGCTGAATATGTAAGCACTTCGCAAAGTGGTATTGGTATTTTGGCGAGTTGGAACCCGTTTTTAATGCCGGAATTTTATGACCAGCTTGACGCGGTAGATAACAATGATTCCAAGTGGGACTTTAGTTCGTGGCAGCCGGATGTTGTTGTTATCAATCTTTTTCAAAATTGATAACTCGCTGGTCGAAGAGGTGTTGAATCCTGTCCCCACGGATGAACAGCGCATTGCCGCTTATGAAGATTTTCTCGCCCGTATTCGTGCGGTCTACCCGCAGGCGTATATTGTTGCCACTCTTGGCAGCATGGATGCGGTACGCGCAGGTTCACCTTGGCCCGGCTATACTTCGCACCGCGGTAGCGCGCTTTAGCGAACAAAATTCCGACGCCCGCATTGCGACATTCTTCTTTTCCCGATGTGGGCTTTTATAAGCATCCACGAGTACAGCACCACCAGCATAACGCTGAGCTACTAACCGGGTTTATCAAACAAAAAATGGGACTGGTAACGAAGCGGCGCGAGGAAAAAGGCGGGGTGGGAACGCCGCGAAGNATGGGGGAAGCACCTAGCGCCAGCGCTTTTGCCAGGCATCCATAACCTTGCGCGGATACCAGTATTTTCCGTAGCTACCGTTGTAGCGAGCAAGGGCGTGGGCCCAGTGGCCATCTTCTTTATCTAGGTAGTGTTTGAGAATGGTGCAGCCGTATTGAAGGTTGGTGGTGAGGTCGATTAGGTTGTCGCTTTCGCGGCCAATCGCTTTTTTCCAAAAAGGCATAATTTGCATCATGCCTTGGGCGCCAACCCGAGATATGGCATAGCGGTCAAAACGGCTCTCGACTTCGATCAAGGCTAAGACAAATTCTGGTGGAACCTCGACTCGTTTTGCCTGGCGGTGAACTTCTTTAAGAATTTTCAGGCGGTAATCGGTGTTTTTTACAAACTTGGTTAGCACGGTCGACTTTTGCAGCAGCCAAACTTCCGCATCAAACCTGTCCACAAAGCTATCGGCGCTGGCGACTGCCGCTAATAATTTGCGGCGCAATTCATCGTCAATTTTTTCGGGTGCTTGATCGGCACAGGATGCGACGGACGGCCACAGTGCAGCAGCTGTACCGGCTAGGCACAGCTGACGTCTGGTAAGTAAAAGCTTGTCCGCCATAGTCTTTACGTGTGGTAATTGGCTAGCCGGTTATTCACTAGCCGGTTTTATAGGGATTCAATTAACGTTTAATTTTGCTGATTAAAAATTCCAGCGCCGATGCAGCATCTATCTGTTGGCTCTCTGCATCGCGTCGTCCTTTATATTCTAGCTCACCATTGCCAAGGCCTCGGTCGCCAACCACAACACGGTGCGGAATGCCGATAAGTTCAACATCCGCCAGCATTGCACCTAAGCGCGCTTTAGGCTCATCCATTAGTAATACGTCGTAACCTTTGTTGCGCAATTCTTTGTAAAGCTCTTCACAGGTATTGGCAACGGCTTCCGATTTTTGCATGTTGATAGGAACAATTGCCACGTGAAATGGCGCAATTGCATCCGGCCAAATAATACCGTTGTCATCGTTGTTTTGNTCAATTGCTGAAGCGACGATACGCGAAACACCAATACCATAACAGCCCATGATCATGGCTTTTGACTTGCCGTTTTCGTCGAGTACGGTAGCGTTCATCGCCTCCGAGTACTTGGTGCCGAGTTGGAAAATGTGACCGACTTCGATGCCGCGTTTAATTTCCAGTGTGCCCTTGCCGTCGGGGCTTGGGTCGCCAACGACNACATTACGCAGGTCGGCTTGCTCGGAGTAGTTCACGCCATCGTTCGACCAGTTCATGCCTTTAATATGGANGCCGGTTTTGTTTGCTCCGCAAGTAAAGTTAACGCTAGCGGCGGCAGCGCGATCGGCAATAACGCGAATGTTTAGGCCAACAGGGCCAAGTGAGCCGACTTCCGCGCCTAGCTCTGCAAGAATGCGTTCTTCCGGAGCAAAGGTGAGGGGTTCGGCAATACCTGCGACTTTTACCGCTTTAATCTCGTTTAGGGTGTGATCACCACGTAATACCAAAGCCACTAGCGGCGCCGGCTTGTTATCTTCTGCTTCACCTAACACAATCAGTGTTTTTAGGGTTTCTGCTGGGGTTATATTTAACAGTGTCGCAACTTCATCAATCGTTTTTTGATTGGGGGTGGCAACTTCTTCTGCTGTTACGGCGATAAACCCTGTTGGGATTGATGGGGCAACCGCTTCCGCGAGCTCAACGTTTGCGGCGTAGTCGCTACCGTTGCTAAAGGCGATGTCGTCTTCGCCGCTTTCTGCGAGCACATGAAATTCATGCGAACCGGAGCCGCCAATAGAACCTGTGTCGGCCAGTACTGGGCGGTAGTCCAAACCAATACGATCAAAAATATTGCAGTAAGCCTGATGCATAACATCGTAGGTTTGCTGGAGCGATTCTTGCGAGCTGTGGAAGGAATAGGCGTCTTTCATAATAAATTCACGCGAACGCATAACCCCAAAGCGCGGTCGAACCTCATCGCGGAATTTCGTTTGAATCTGATAAAAATTGGCTGGCAACTGTTTGTAGCTTTGCAGTTCGTGACGAATCAGGCTGGTAATCACTTCTTCATGGGTAGGGCCCAAGCAAAATTCGTTTTGGTGGCGATCGGTGATGCGTAGCAGTTCCGGCCCGTATTGCTGCCAGCGGCCAGACTCTTGCCATAGCTCTGCNGGCTGAACTACCGGCATAAGGACTTCTTGCGCACCCGCGTTGTCCATTTCTGCACGCACAATCGCCTCAACCTTGCGCAGTACGCGCAAACCCACGGGCAGCCAGTTGTANAGCCCAGCGGCCATTTTGCGAATCATCCCAGCGCGCAGCATTAGCTGGTGACTAATCACCTCGGCGTCGGCGGGAGTTTCTTTTTGGGTTGCGATCAGGTACTGACTGGCGCGCATGATGTTCCTTAATATTTTTGAAGGGTTATACTTTAAAGGCGGTATTCTATACGAACGACAATTATGAGGAATAGTTATGTTTGAGCTCGATCCGGTGTTAAGCGCCGATACTCACATTATTGGTCAGTTTGAGCTTTGCATGGTGCTGCTCCACAAAGACGCGAACTATCCGTGGTGTATTTTGGTACCGAAGCGTCGCGGATTACGTGAAATTCACCATCTAGGTGAGCTAGACCAGCAGCAGTTGATGCGAGAATCTAGCCATTTGTCGGAAGTGATGACGTCGCTGTTTGCTCCCAATAAGATGAATATCGCCGCAATNGGCAATATTGTGTCCCAATTACACCTACATCACGTGGCGCGTTTTAAAGTAACGACCCGACCTGGCCTAAGCCTATCTGGGGCGCACTGCCGCCAACAGACTATAGCGCCGCCGCCCTACAGAAACGTATTGAGCGCCTGCGCAGCTCGCTTGAAGGAGAGGGGTTTAGTGCCGTTGTTGATGGCGGTGATGACCGCGCGGATAATAATTTTACTCC
>Ga0065722_104346_pt1 | contig 26466 bp, 19 predicted proteins | sample BansetMetagenome_FD_59109 | JGI IMG/M metagenome (GOLD analysis project Ga0065722, IMG submission 59109) | Bankia setacea gill microbial communities from Puget Sound, Washington, USA - Caecum Enriched | ecosystem: Host-associated > Mollusca > Digestive system > Ceca | place: United States... | reverse complement strand
TCATTAGCGACATTGGCACTAGCCGCTCCAATGACTTTTTCAACAATAATATCTCGATATCGCTCTAACGCGCCACCCTCCACATTTTGCGGTTTTGGCACAAAATCCACTGCCCCTATTTCCAATGCCTCCAGTGTTGCTGGAGCGCCTTCTTGGGTGAGTGTGGATATCATCACCACTGGCATGGGCCTCAAACGCATCAAATTCTTCAGGAACGCTATACCGTTCATCCTCGGCATTTCAATATCCAAGGTGAGCACATCCGGCGCAAGCTGTTTAATGAGATCTCTGGCTTCATAAGGGTCACACGCGCAACCAACCACACTTATATCTGGGTGTGAATCTAACACCTCCTGAAGCAGGGCTCGAATAAGTGCCGAATCGTCCACAATTAGCACCTTTACACTGCGCTTCAATTTAGACACATCACTAAACTCATTAACGACATTTTTTAAATTGGATATTCATATTAGCCTTTCCCGAAATTAACCTTCTACGAGTAAATATTCCTCTCAAAAAAGCTCTACATCACCCGCTTTAGGGCTCGTAATCAGAGTATCTAAATAGGCCTTTTCACGCTTTTCAATCGTATCGTTGATGCGTGTACGCAACTTTTTCAATTTGACAGCGCCAGTATCAGGAAAGTAGAGAATCTTCCGGGGGTAATCACTGCCTATGTCCTGTGCACACACCGATAAGCCATCGCGCTGCAGATACTCCATCACAAACTCTACATTTCGCCGGCCTATGTCGATATTGCTCAAACTGGTAAGCACTCTGCCTCCACCAAATACTTTCACCTCCAATCGATCACGCCTCCCGCCACACTTCAGAATGGCGTTAATCAAATACTCCATGGCCCAATTACCGTAGCATAGCTCAGCATTGACAATGCTATGGCGAGTAATCATTTTGTCACTCTTTTTAACCGGTAGCATAAAGTGATTCATGCCGCCAACACCTAAAACCTTGTCTCGTATACAGGCGGAAACACAGGAACCCAATACCGTGACAATCATCTCTCCACTTGCACTAACATAGCATTCTCCCGGTAAAATTTTTGCCGCCGGAACATTAATCCGGTTGTCCCAGTATCGGCCTATATGCTCAAAGCCTTTAATTGGTGCTTTCGGCTTGTATTCACTCCTTTGCTTCAAAATAATTCGCCTTACTACCCATTTAATGAAGGTTTTTGTAAATTGTACGACCCAACGATTTAAAACGCTTGCATACATTGTGCAAATTTTCTGAATGACCAATAAACAAATACCCCTCATCGTCTAGGGTGTTTGCATAGCGATCAAACAACGTTCGCTGAGTATCCAAATCAAAATATATAATGACATTCCTACAAAAAATAATATCAAAGTTCCTCTTCATCGGCCAAGAATTCAGTAAATTTAACTCGTTAAAGGTAACCAACTCTCTAACACCTTCTTTTACTTTGACATAACTATTCTTGGTGTTTCTACTCAGCCATTTGCGATAGCACTCTGGAACAGACTCCGCTCGTTCCTGAGAGTAAACCCCTTGCTTCGCTTGAGCTACCACATTCGAATCTAAATCAGTTGCCAGTATTTTCGCATCCCATTGACTAAATGCTGGAATTGATTTAATCACCATGGCAATAGAGTAGGCCTCTTCACCAGTGGAACAACCGGCAGACCAAATACGTAGGCGACGAGTATCAACATTTTTTTGAAGAATATGGGGAAAGCAGGTGTTTTTCAGATAGTCGAAATGATGTTTTTCTCTGAAAAATGAAGTGAGATTAGTCGTAATTGCATTCACAAAACCTACATGCTCATCACTATTGTCTTCTGAAAGAAGCGAGCAATAGTCACTAAACTGATTTAATCCCAAGCACCTCATACGACGAACGAGACGGCCATAAACCATATTTTTTTTGTGACTAGTAAGATTAATACCAGTCAGCCGATAAGCTACCGTTTTAATTTGATAGAAATCCCTGTCCGTCATGGGGAATTCGCGAGTGGTAAAATCAGCCTCAATCATCTTTTTCACTGAGTAAACCTTTGGAAAGACTTCACCTTTCGCTTACCTTAAAAATCTTCCCAGTCGTCCTCACCGTTCGCCGATGGGGTATATGCTGGCGCCGAAGGTACTCGGGATTCTGACGGAATTGATGTCACCACGGAATCACTAACGCGACGACTTTCTGGGCTATCTGAGGTCTCTACGACTGAAAAGAAATCAACAATCTTCTTCATGTCTCTGGCTTGATCGGCCATAGCCTCTCCAGCCGCCGAGGCTTGCTCAACCAATGCAGCATTTTGCTGTGTCATTTCATCCATCTGAGCTACTGCCGTGTTAACTTGCTCAATACCGGTGGTTTGCTCAGTTGCTGCATCAGCAATTTCGCGCATCATCGCTGTGACATTTTCAACAGAGGAAACGATCTCACCCAAGGTTTTACCCGACTCATTTACCAACGAAGTCCCGTCTTGAACTTTCAGGACACTATCACGAATAAGATCCTTAATTTCTTTTGCGGCTCCCGCAGAGCGCTGTGCCAGATTTCTTACTTCACCAGCAACCACAGCAAACCCTCGCCCCTGCTCTCCAGCTCTGGCCGCTTCTACAGCGGCATTAAGCGCTAGCAAATTTGTTTGGAAAGCAATTTCATCTATTACGCCAATAATATCGCTAATCTGTTTGCTGGAGGTATTTATTTCGTCCATCGATATCACGGCCCTATTCACAACATCGCCACCACTTTGAGCTTTGGTTTGCGCTGCCAAAGCCAGTGTGTTTGCCTGAACTGCATTGTCTGCACTTTGTTTAACGGTCGCCGTCATTTCCTCCATACTGGAGGCCGTTTCCTCCAATGAAGAAGCTTGCTCTTCGGTACGCTGGCTCAAATCAGCGTTGCCTTGCGCTATTTCGCTCGAAGCTGATGCAATTGCAGTTGACGCTACTCGAATTTTGGTAATGACTTCTGTTAATTTGTCTGCCGTGGTGTTTGCATCACGCTTCATTTGCGCGAAGGTACCCTCATATTCTCGTGTGATACGCTCAGACAAATCACCACGAGCCATAGCTCCGAGCATACGAATCACGTCATTGAGCGCTACCTCCATTGTGCCTATTAAATCATTCAAACCATTTGCTAGATTGGCAAAAAAGCCTTCTTTTCCATCCACACTAATTTGTTTACCAAAATCGCCGGCAACAGCAGATTCCACAATAGAATCAATTTCGCGTTCAATAGCCACTTCTGAAGTTCTATCAGCCCATTCAACAACAGACCCCAAGCGCTCACCATCCACAACTATGGGGTTGGCAATAACGGTAAACGTTCGCCCCCCAACTTCGGCTTTTCCGTTGTAAGTACTTTGTAAATTTTGTAATAGCTTACGCTGATGAGAAGGATCTTTGTGAAAAATATCCATATTCACCCCAAGAAGATGCGAAGCATCAAAGTGAGTGATCGACTTACGAATATCTGATTCTGCCGATTTCATCATACGAATAACGGAATCATTTAGGTAAATAATATTTGCATCGTTGTCGGATATCATCACATTGGTACTGACGTTATCTAGAGCCTGCCGAACACGTGCATTTTCGTCTGCTTCTGCTTTTTCTTTTTCCTCTTTGGCGATACGCTCGGTTTTATCATCCCATTCCACTACAGTACCCAGTCTTTCGCCACTACCATCATACAAGGGGGTAGCGATGAGACCGAAGGTAAGTTCAGACACTTTTAAGTCAGTTTTGTACGCACTGCGAAGCGAAGATAAAAGCTGTCTTTGATGATTGGGGCTTTTATGAAAATCGTCAACACATGCGCCTATCAACGAAGACGAGTCAAAATCCGGCAGGCTTTCTCTAATTTCATTTTCTCTGTGAGACATCATTGCCAACACAGCTTCGTTCATATAAATAATATTGAGATCTTTGTCGGCTAGCATAACCGAGGTATCACAGACATCTAAGGCCTGACGTATACGCAGATTCTCTGCAGCCTCTTGCAAGCGTGAATTTTCTTCCGCTAGGCGTTCAGTTTTGTCTTCCCACTCAACCAATGTACCCAGTCGATTGCCTGATGCATCTATCCAAGGAGAGGCTATCAACGAAAACGTTAAACTACCGACTTTTATTTCTGAACTATAGGCTTCCTTGAGATGGCGGAGGAGTTGACGTTGGTGGTCGGGGTTCTTGTGGAACGAATCAACATTCTTGCCCAATAAACTGGCTACGGAAAAATCAGCTAGCTCCGTTCTAAGTTCTTTTTCATTGCGCGTCATCATTTCCGTGACGGTGTCGTTCAGATATACAATATTGAGGTCATTATCAGCCAACATGACGTTTGCCTGACATAGTTTCAAGGCACTGGCCCTATCGGCTGCAACCTTGTTTTCCATCTCCTGCCGTTTTCGTGAAGTAATATCCATCGCAAATTTTACAATCTTATAAGGCTTTCCAGAGCGATCTAGCAATGGGTTATAGGAACCCTGAATCCAAACTTCTACCCCACCTTTGCCGCGCCGACAAAATTCCTGAACGGTACTCTCTCCACGGTTAAGAGAGGCCCAAAACTGCTGGTATTCTGCACTTCTGGAGAATTCAACATCGACAAACATACTGTGATGATGCCCTACCACTTCTTCTCTGCTATAGCCCATTACCGCCAGAAAGTTGTCGTTCACATCAATCACTATGCCCGATACATCAAACTCTATGATCGCTTGCGTTCTACTCGCGGCTTCAAGCTTGTCTTGCATTTCTTTATATCGGTTGAAGAAGCCCAATCCCAATATCGATAAAAGTCTTTTCATTTTTTCACCCCGAGAGTTTATATCTGTTTAGTCGGATAGACTCAACTGTTCTGCTAGGCTGGAAAGGTTTGGCACTTCTTCCAAAGTTAGAAGCTTGTCTATATCTAAAAGAATCACCATTTTTTTGTCTTGAATATTGACCAAGCCCTTAATGAAATCAGTATTTACCGATTTCCCCAAATCTGGTGCGGCGCGTATATCGCTTTCGGCTAAGGCATATACATCAGACACCCCATCAACCACGATTCCGATAACCCTGTCACCTTCGTCGACATGCACCTTAAGTACAATAACGACTGTGACGCTGTTATATTCAATAGCGTCTAAGCCAAAACACTGGCGAAGGTCAACAATAGGAACAATAGTCCCACGTAAATTGATTACACCCTTTATATGCTTTGGTGCATTAGGTAGTGACGTAGCCGACTCCCAACCACGAATTTCTTGAACACAAAGAATATCAACACCGTACTCCTCTCCTGCCATAATAAAGGTTAGGTATTGGTTGTTGCCGTCGGCACTCTCACCTACACTGGTAGCTGAACCTGAGTCACCTTGCGCTATCGATGCGCGGCCATCAGACTTTGGCTGAACCTGCATTGCTATCTCCACTTAACCTGCAATTTTTTTGCCCTTAGATGCCCTATCTAGGCTATTGGACTGATGGGCTTGCTGAGAAATGTAAAACTTTTCTCCGGCGAGCCCCACTATTCCACCAACATCAAGAATTAGAGCCACAGTGCCGTCACCCAATATTGTCGCTCCAGAAACACCCTCAATTCGCTTGTAATTTTTCTCTAGACTCTTTATAACTACCTGCTGCTGAGCCAAAAGCTCATCGACTACAATCCCCACTTTTTCTCCATCGGCTTCCACCACGACCATTAGCGAATGCTCTAAATCCCCCCCCCCACACCCAGTAGAAAAAGCTTTATGCAACTCTATGATAGGGACGTAATCATCTCGCAACCTGAATACGTTGCAGCCACCGGCCACTTGACTAATAAACTCCTTGCGACACTGAAGTGACTCAACGATAGACACTAGCGGAAATATGTAGGTGTTAGTCCCGACTCTTACTAGCTGCCCGTCTAGAATAGCCAGCGTAAGCGGTAATCGTATGGTTATCTTAGACCCTTGATTTTTTACTGAGCTTATATCAACCAAACCATTGAGCGAGAGGATGTTGCGCTTAACCACATCCATGCCCACCCCCCTCCCAGACAGATCACTTACCTCGTGAGCAGTGGAGAACCCCGGTTGGAATATGAGCTCGTATACTTGCTCGTCATTGAGGGATGCTGCTTCAAACTCCGTGATGATGGATTTTTCAACTGCCTTTTTTACAATGTTGTCTTTGTCTAGGCCTTTTCCGTCATCATCAATTTCAATGACCACATTACCGCCCTGATGATAAGCGTTCAACGTTATAGTGCCAAAACGCGGCTTACCCTGAGCCTCTCTTAGCTCAGGCATTTCAATGCCATGATCAACGGCGTTGCGGACAAGGTGGACCAAGGGGTCACCTATTTTTTCCATAACGGTTTTGTCGAGTTCAGTCTGCTCACCAAGCATTTCGAGGTGAATTTCTTTGCCCAACGTTTGCCCGAGGTCACGAACCATTCGAGGGAACCGGCTAAATGCAAAGCTAATGGGGAGCATGCGAATACGCATCACACTTTCTTGCAATTCACGCGTATTTTGCTCTAGCTGGCTAAGGCCTTCTATTAACTTTGGTATTCGATCGACGTTAAAATCGGTTCCTAGCTGTCCCAGCATCGATTGGGTAATAACCAATTCACCAACCATGTTTATGAGGTCGTCAACTTTATCAATCCCAACCCGAATCGAGCTATTTTCGCCAGCAGGTTGTTTATTAATAGTGGTATTTGCGACTTTCTTTATTTCACTATTGTTCGGCGATTGCTGTACGTGATGCTGTTTATTTTTAGTGGTGTCTACAGTTTTAGACTGCAGCCCACCTTCAGCTGACTCTAGATGAGCTGATTCAATTTTTTCTTCTTTATCTGCTTGTAGCCACGATTGTCGTGGATCACCCTGTGTGGAACATTGTTGATCTATTTGCGAACTGTTTTCCTCTAAACTACGCCGAGGGGGAGCGATATTGAGTTCGGCGTCATCGAGTACCCACTCAAAGATTTCTTGAATTGAATGTTCGTCTACTTCATTTGAACGCAAGTCTATATTCCACCCCAAATAGCAGGCTTCGTGGTCCATTAAGGCCAGCGCGGGAACCTTTCGCAGGTCAGCCGTGACCTCGATTTTGCCAAACTCAGACAGGGCATTAAAAAGCCTCAAGGGTTCATTGCCACTTCGTAAAATGTCTGAATCGGGCTTAAACTCAATATGCCATTGATCTTGCGCTCCTGCAGAAGAGGTCGCCCCCCCTTCCGCTAGGGCAATAGTCAAAACTGACTCATCCGCAACCCATTCAAACACCTCGGCAATACGGGCATAAGAACACGGGCTTTCAAATAGTAAACTCCAACTTAAATAGCATTTCTCTGGATCTAGATCGTTGAGACTTGGATAGTCAGATTGGCAATGAAGCTCAAGATATTCACCGAGCTCGGAGAGCTCGCGAAGCATGTGTAATACGTCATTTCCAGTTTTTAAAATATCCTCACCTGGCGTAAATGTAATTCTCCATTGCAGACGCTCACCACTGGCCTCCTGCTCCGCCTCAATCGATTCGGCAGGGTCAGAAATACCCAGCTGGCTGCTCTCACGAGTATCATCAACACCCTGTTTTGGGGCTACTGGTACGCTTATCGTTTGGCTAGGATTCGGGGCTGTACCGATTTCTAGCATATGAGTAAAAACTGTTTTCAATTCTTTGGCAAAAGATGTATTACCGTCTTCCCCCGACTGTATAAGTTGCAACATTTCTCTCATACAGTCGACTGACTTTAGGCAGATATTGATGTCTTCCCCACTAAACTCTCGCTTACCTGACCTCACCTGATCTAGAATCGTCTCTAAGTCGTGGGTGAATTCCGATATGGCGAAAAAACCAAAGGTTGCGCTGCCACCTTTTATTGAGTGCGCTGAACGAAAGATAGTATTTATCGCTTCTTCGTCCATTTTGGCTGTGTCCAACGCCATCAGAGCAGCTTCCATAACCTCAAGCCCCTCAAAGCTCTCTTCATAGAAAACCTGATGAAATTGCGATAAGTCAATAGTCATATCGGGTAGAAACCGGTGGTCATAGTAGCGATTGCCTCAATGGAAAAAGTGAATGACCGCATAGAAGCCCACTGAATAAATTTGATGAGTGTATATCTAAGCGCGTAGTTGCCTAGAGTACTCTTAAAGCACCTTGCCAATAGTCGCTAATAGCTGATCAGGATTAAACGGTTTAACAATCCATCCGGTTGCCCCGGCTGCTTTTCCTTCAGATTTTTTGTCGCCTCCTGATTCGGTGGTTAGCATTAGAATTGGGATAAACTTAAATGCCGGTAGCTGGCGCAATTCTCTTATCAGAGAAATACCGTCCATATTTGGCATATTGATATCGGAAATCACCAAGTCAACGCCACTTTGCGCCTTGGCAATTTTTAGCGCTTCGACCCCATCTGAAGCCTCATGGACATCATGCCCAGCCCCCTTCAGGGTGAAGCTAACCATTTGCCTCATTGAAGCGGAATCATCAACGGCGAGTATTGTTGCCATGTAGTCTTTCTCCAGCACTCTGTTTATAAGAGATTCTGTTTCATATTGTTACAGTAGGTTGTCTATGCGCGAGCTTGCAATATAGGCCTTAAACGCGAATACTGGCTGCGATCTAACACCTTTGCCTTGCATCACTATTAATCCACCCTTTTATTTCATCCACATATGTTCTTCAGCGTTTTGTGCCACCTTGTCAGAATTGAGTACAAGCCTATTTCTCAGTGAAGACCTATCACCTTATCTAAGCCCAACAAGGCGGCTGCACTGCAAAGCTTTTCGGACGGTTGCGCCCAAGAAACATTGATCTGGCGCTCACGACTAGCTTGCATAAAAGCTAACAGAAGCTGTATACCCGCGGTATCGGCTCTCCGAACTTCGCCGCCCTGAAGTACCACCGAATCGCAATCTTGCTTGTTGACTAAAGCCTCAAATTCTTCATGCAATCCATGAATATTGGCAATTGTAAGATTTTCAGGTAAGTTAAAATTTACGGTTAGAGCCACGATTATTTACCTCCGATCCAATTTTCCTCAAGCACCCGTTAAAAACAACGTTTTTTCCATGAGTGTTAGAAGCCATTGCATGGGCTACTCTCCCGACAACACGACGTTACAGGAGGTTTCCTAGAATTAAATTAAGTCTAGCCGGTGTTGGAAAAGTTGCTAGAAAGATACATCCGCCAATTGAACTCTCTGAATTTTGACGCCCTTCAAAGGGTTTTTAAAACCAATTTCACTCACAAAAAGAACTACCGGTAGTATTTAGCTATATACCTCCAAGACTTATACAGAAGTGCTTCCAACGCTCGCCGGCTTAGACCGAATACACACGCCGGTATCTCACCACCCAACCCATGGCAGAGAGAACCGATTCAGAGCCCTAGTGAGTGGCTTTAAGCTATTAAGTGCCGATAATGACAGTAAATCATCCAAACCTGCGTTTAGGCAAAGAGCGTCGTTTACAATTTTTTACGTGTTGCGCCGGTATAGCCGATATAAATACCTAGAAATCTTGGGCTATGCTTGCGAGAATTAGTGATCAGCGTGTCTGCGTCGTTAGAGTCAGGCCATGAAATCATGCGGAGAGTCAATGTTTAATCGTAAAGGTCAGCCGATACATATAGGTGTTATTACTCCCTATCTCCAAGGTGATTATATGGGGGAGATCATCAACCAGCTACGCTATAACTGTGAGCTAAAGCACTACATCTTCACCGCTATTCGCACCGACGGCTTTGGTGATTACAGCTTGGCTATAGGCCTAGACCAGTACGACGGTGTGATCGTTATTCGAAATGCTGCAAATCCCAAGCTTGTTGAAAAGGTGCAGAACCGTCGCATACCCATTGTTGCCATCGCCCACGACTACTTCCCTCTGGATATACCGGTCATCGCCTGTGATAACGCTAGGGGTACTGAGCTTGCCGTGGAGCATTTGCTAAACAAGGGGCACAAAGAGCTTCTTTTTGTCGGCGACCTCACCCATTACGATCTGCGTAAACGCTATGAACGATTCTGCGAATTGCTCAAATCGGCAGGCTTAAACTGCGGTACCGAACAGCTTATCGTTGCACCAGATACTATTTTCTCCGGAGGGCTCGCTGCTGGTGCCGAATTTTTACAGAGAATGTCGCAATGCACCGGTATCGTTTGTGGAGCCGGTCATACTGCCATGGGGTTTATTAAACAGCTGGAGGAGAACGGTATAAAGATTCCGGGGCGCATTGAAGTTGTCGCGTTTGATTCAATCCCTATGATGAACGTGCTGACACCACACATACCCTATGTTGATCAAAACTTAGATGTACTGGCAAAACGCTGTATTACCACGCTAGAAGGCATGATACACGGCAGCATCATTCCCACTAAGGCTATTACTATTTCACCCACGCTTTGCAACGACCATGTCAAGAGTGACTCTCCGCAAGAAGTGGAGCTCGTATACCGAGGACAAGATGTACTCACCAACACCGATTACACCGGGTCACTACTGAATAATAGCTTCGAAATGACTCGAAATATTGTCAATTCGCGTTTGGATAAAATTATGGGGGTAGCACCGCTATTCAGCCAATTTATGCGCCTCGGAGTACTGTCTTGCGTTGTATATGACCGTCACCGACGAGCCCACTTGCATACACACAAAATATTCGAACATACCGAAACAATTGTTGTAACCGGTAACAACCCAGACTATATATGCACTCCAGAGGAATTCCCTCCAACCGCCATTCGCGATGATTACTATGCTCAGTTAGATACCAGCGTTCACTTCCCAATTTTTTGCAACGACGTACTCTGGGGTATTTTAAGCTTTGTCGGCAGCCGCGCACTTGCCCACAACTGCAGTAGTTTTGCGAGTTTTAGTAGTTTTATGGACAATGTTACCTTTGGCTACGCCATGGTCTTGGAAAACTCCGACCTCCGTGAGGAGCTGAAAAAAAATGAAACGGTTCCTCCGCACATTAACCGCAACCCCTCACCCAACAACACACTGCCAAGCTTTGAATGGGATCTTGAAAAAGGCTCTGTGGTATGGACGGATATTGCGTTAGAACTGTTAGGTTTTACGACCGAACTGGAGAAAAACATTTATCGTAATATGGAGATTTTTGACCGAGTACACCCGGATGATGAAAACAAGTTGCGCAAGGAACTCACTAGCAGCCTCTCCAACCTCGGGGAAATGACCACAGCTACGCGCTTAAAAAACGCTGAGGGTGATTTTTGCCGCTATAGCCTTCAGGGCGAAATTCTTCACGAGGTCGATAGCCGAGCCGTGCATTATCGATGCTGCCTATCGCTTATAAACTAAGCGGGAAGCCTAGGCCGGAAAGGTTGTGTCGGAAAGTCATAATGGCCACTCCACATTAACACACTAGCATTAACCCACTAGTGTACCCCCCTAGGTGGCGGGGCCCATAACGCCAAAACAACGATATTTCGCGACTCAAATTCAATACTATTGCCGACGTAAAGTAACCCATTCATCCATGCTTCGCTGTTCTCTCCTGTCTTCCTCATCATTTTCCTCTTTTGCATAACGCTGCTGAAGCTCTAATAAAGATTTTGTTTTTAAGTGACATTGCTGCCAAAAAAACTGGGCTTGCAATACCTGCCGTTCGGCCTCCTCAATGGTCAAGCGCTGGCCATCAATCGCCTGTGACAACTGCTGAAGGAATAGCCGTGAGTGACTTAAATCAGAAGCTCTTATTGCGTGGCTTTTGCTGGAAAACCGCTGCTCATAAGTATGATAGTAGCGATGCAAATCAGCAGCTTTGTCTTTTTCACAAAATAGTGTCGCCTGACATTCTTTCAACATTCGAGCAGCGTCATCTTTTTTCCGCTGAGCGAGTTGAACCACAATGGACATACGCTGGGAACGCTTATTTCTCATTGGCGACGGCCACTAGATAATGGTCGTGCCGGCTGTCGGGTATTCGCCCTCACTTCTGAAGGTGCTGTATCCACTGCTGGCGCTCCCCCGCTAGCCGATATGTCAGCGTGCAGCGGATTCAGCTGATGATTTTGAGCGGCCCTCGATTGGTTGTTTTGCGGTGCAACCAATACCTGCTCTAGCATTTTTTTACTCATTATATAGTTTGAAGCTTCTGTCATTTTTTGCGCAATAAAATGTTTAAGATGCGGGTGTCGCTCCAACGCCATATCAATATCAGGGTCGCTGCCTTTGCTATAAGCTCCAATCGCAATTAAGTCCTTATTCGCCCGGTACCGGGCCATCAGCTGTTTAAATTTCTGCGCCTGCATCAAATGTGTACCATCAACGATATTCGGCATCACTCGACTAACCGAAGCTTCAATATCGATGGCAGGGTAGATGCCTTCCTCTGCTAACTCACGAGATAATACAATGTGACCATCGAGAATAGCTCTTGAGGCGTCGGCGATGGGGTCTTGAAGATCATCGCCCTCAGTCAGTACCGTATAGAATGCGGTAATCGAACCACCACCCTTATCGCCATTACCTGCACGCTCAACAAGGTCTGGGATTTTTGCAAACACACTGGGTGGATAGCCCTTGGTAGCAGGAGGCTCACCAATCGCCAATGATATTTCTCGCTGAGCCTGAGCAAAGCGGGTAAGAGAATCCATGAGTAGCAACACGCTTTTGCCTTGGTCTCGATAGTATTCCGCCACGCGAGTCGACAGCTGCGCTGCGCGCAGACGCATAAGCGGTGCATCATCAGCCGGTGCCGCGACTACCACCGCTTTTTTTAATCCCTCTTCACCTAATATGTGATCGACAAATTCCTTGACCTCCCGACCTCGCTCACCAATAAGTCCCACTACTACAATGTCCGCAGTTGTGAAGCGTGTCATCATTCCCATCAACACACTTTTACCAACACCACTGCCGGCAAACAAACCAATACGCTGTCCTTTACCAACAGAAAGCAGGCTGTTGATCGCTCGTATACCCACATCCAAGGGCTCATCAATAGGGTGACGATGCAGTGGGTTGATGGTGCTGGGCTCTAGGTCAACTTTGGCATCGGTATTCACTGGTCCACGACCATCAAGAGGCTGACCAATACCATTCAGAATACGGCCACGAAGGTGGTCTCCCATGGACAAGTTTTTATGGGCATACACTGGCACGACTCTGGCTCCCGGTTGCAGGCCATCCACTTTTTGCACCGGCATAAGGAAGGTCTTTTCGTTATGGAAACCCACTACTTCAGCTTCCAACTCACGGCCGTTATTGAGAATAACTTTACACTGCCGCCCTACGGATATATTCAGGCCAACAGCCTCTAAGGTTAAACCTACCATTCTGGTTAAACGCCCTTGGGCATGAGGAAGCTGCGATAAAATCTCGTATCCACGATATTTCTGTAAGCGTTGAATAAGAGAGGAAGGAGGCACCATTTAAGGCTCGCTTTCCGATGGAGCAGAACCCTCAGCAGGTACCTTCGGCTGTATGCTTTCACGCGGTCTGGCCGGCACATCTGCAGAGCTACGCTGACTAAGCGCAGCTGAGGCTTGAGGGCGAGGCGATGATTGTTCGACCTCAACACCTTGGGTGAGCCCGGCCTTATGTGGGATCGCCGTTTCCGTAGAAACAGCGCTTTGCACAGCCTCGACCTGTAGCGGCTCTGGATCGAGCGCCATTTCCTCTGCATGACTTAAAAATTCATTCAGCCTAGCCTCAATGGAGTAATTGACTAGACTTTCTTCTGTCTCTATACGGCAACCACCAGAGTGCAGAGAATCGTCTTCCAAAAGCTGCCAATTTCGATGTTCAGCGGGAATAACGGTCTCCAGCAGCCGTGCATCCGCTTCGTTTACACTTACCCGTATATTTTTTGCCCCTACGGGCAAAGCCGCCAGCGCTCGCTGCACAATATGCATCAATTTCGACGGGGAGGCCGTAATTTCATCTGCCAGCAAATGACGAGAAACACCCATCACTAACTCGAGCACAAGTTTTTCCAATCCGGCATCTTGCTGCCCCATCGGTTCCATAAGCTGTGTGGCAATCGTACTGAATCGCTGCTGCTCGTCCAGCAGTTTAGGCTTTAATTCAGCATAAGCTTTATGTTCCCCCAGCTGTAAACCCTTAGTCTCGCCTTGCTGTAATCCTTTTTCCATACCCTCTTTAAAACCATCGGCATAGCCTTCTTGCTGTGCCTGATCAGCAATTTTTTGAAGCTCTTCGGCCGTTAACGGTTTTGGTTTTGAACGGGAACCTAAGTCTTCTATTGTTTCACTAGCAACGCGGCTTCTTTTTTCTCTCTTAGCACTTTTCACCACTTTGCCCGGTTTACCCATAGCAGGTAATTTCCAAGTAGCAACGCTATCGTCTCCACTAAGAGACTCCTGTGGAATGCGCCCAGCCTGCTTACGTACATCGGTCATAGCCAAGAGCTACCTTTGGGTTGTTGTAAAATCGCTTTATGCCGAAACGGCGTTACTGATAACCGATATTCATGTTGTGAACGTGGTGCATGTTTACGTAGATAGCGGCTTTCATTACCCTCTGATCGACTGACATTCTTCATTTCATTGCTAACACCATTCTAGGTAGGTATTGAATTTCCTCATACTACGGGACAGCTTAAACTGCGCCTCTATAAAACTGACTACACCATTTCTTCGCCACTACCACCCAACATAATCTCGCCGGCGTCAGCCATACGTCGAGCAATGGTAAGAATTTCTTTTTGGGCACCTTCCACCTCTGAAATTTTAACAGGGCCTTTCGCTTCAAGATCATCACGCAGAAGTTCCGCCGCTCTTTTCGACATATTGTCAAATATGGTGTCCTGCAAGGCTTCGTCCGCACCTTTCAATGCCAATATCAATACATCGGAAGACACCTCTCGCAATAGGGCCTGTATGCCTCGGTCATCAACATCCTTAAGGTTGTCAAATACAAACATAAGATCCGAAATTTGCGTACCCATGTCGTCGTCAATTTCTCGAATAGAATCCATAAGCTCACCGCCCACGGAACTATCTAAGTTATTGACAATTTCTGCCGCCGTTTTATACCCGCCCATTTCCTTCGTTTGCGAACCCGCGCTGCCGGAGAATTGTTTTTCGAGAATATCATTTAATTCTTGTAAGGCGCTGGGTTGAACCGTGTCGAGGGCTGCAACTCGCATCATGACGTCGAGTCGTACTTTTTCTGGAAAAAACGTCAGAATTTCTGCAGACTGATCTGGGTCTAAATAAGCTAAAACAATCGCTTGAATCTGCGGATGTTCGTTGCGAATAATATCGGCAACTGATCGAGCCTCCATCCATTTAAGAGTATCAAGGCCGGTGGTATTTCCGCCGAGTAAAATTCTGTCGATTAAGCCGTTAGCTTTATCTTCGCCCAGCGCTGTTACCAACATATTTCGAATATAGTTGTCGGCCCCCATCCCCAAGCCCGTCTGAGTACGGACTTCATCCATAAAGTTGGACAGCACGACTTCTACTTCATATTGCTGCACATTGGTCAGCTGAGCCATTGCCGTGCCCAAGCGCTGAACCTCCTTGGGCCCCATATGCTTAAGAATTTCGGCGGCGCTTTTTTCCCCTAAGGTCATCAATAAAATCGCGGCCTGATCCACCCGGTTTAGCTTAACTGTGGGCTTACCGTCCTTTTCATTTGCCGAAGGTTGTACCGGTGTGTTCATTCTTCATTTATCCAACGTTTTATAACCTGCGCAACACGACCTGCATCTTCGGCCACCAAGCCTTTTACCGCATTTAACTGCTGCTCATAACTCTCTTCTGGACTTGGCAACGCCAAGGCATCACCACCGGTGAGCGTTACAGTTTCATCGGATAGCGAGTCAAAGGAATCTAGGCCCGCAGCCTGTAGGGCAGCCAACTCTTTGGCCTCATCTTCCGATTTAACTTTTGACCCAGAGCCTGCCAAGCTCTTTAACACCGGTCTCAAAAGTCCAATGATGAGCACCATAATAATCAGTACACCTGCCAACTGCTTTGCAATTGACTTAAACCATTCTGTTTCCCAGATTTGTAAGGCCTCAGCCTCATCAAATTCGGGAAGGGGTATAAAGGCCTCATTCAAAATATTGACACTATCTCCTCGCGCGGCAGAAAAACCTACTGCATCTCTAACCAGTATAGCTAAGCGTTCAAGTTCAGCCTCGGTCCAACGTAAATTTGTTTTCTCGCCCGTTTCTGTATCCACTGTTTTCTTATCATCAATCACTACCGCAACCGTTAAACGCCGCAAGCGGCCTTTCTCATGCCGTGTATAGCTAACGGTGCGGTCCAACTCATAATTGCGTGTTGCTTGGGAACGGCTATTACTGGGCTGGCTCGCAGCCTGCTCTTCGCCTCGAGGCCCCGCAATTTCAGGCACTTGCCCAGCACCTGGAGGTTGGTTGGTGAGGGCTCCAGGAATACCTCCTGAACCTGCCGCGCCAACACGCTGCTCGTCAACCGTTTGCTCACTGCGAATGGCCGGCAAGTCGGGGTTAAAGCTTTCTTCAGCTTGTTCAACCTCGGTGAAGTCAATGTCCGCCGCCACCTCCGTCTTGAAGTTGGCATCACCAATAATGGGAGACAGCAAACGACGAACCCGCAGCACAATGTCGCTCTCGATTTTCCGTGTGTAATCAATATGCTGCGCTGCAACGATCAATTTTTTATCTTCGACACCAACCGAAAGTAAGTTCCCTCTCTGATCAACAACCGTGACATTTTCCACATCCATTTCAGGTATGCTAGAAGCCACCAAGTTAGCAACCCCGGTTATTTGCTTTGGTAAAATCGGTCTACCAGGAAACAATTCTAAGAATACCGAGGCACTGGGCTCCCGCCCGTCCCGAATAAACACCGTACGCTTTGGGATTGCAAGGTGTACTCTGGCAGACCTCACAGCATTAATACTGGCAATCGTTCTTGCGAGCTCACCTTCTAGACCTCGACGATAGCGAGTGGCTTCCATAAACTGGCTAGTCCCCAAGGGCTGCTCTTGGTCGAGCAATTCGTAGCCAATAGCTTTATCGCCCTGAATACCATTTTCGGCCAGCACTAAACGCGCCTTCTGCACCTTATCCACGGGCACCAATAACGCACCTGTGGAGCCGTCAATTTTGTAGGGGATTTCATTAAAATCAAGAATCTGCCCAACCTCTGAGGAGTCCAAACGGTCTAGGCTACCGTACAAGGGTTTATAGTCTTCTCCTTGGCTCCACAGAACAACAGCAAACCCAATCGCAACGCTCGCTGCGAGGCCAATCATGAGGCCGGCCTGCCTGACGAGGTTTAAGTTGTTAAACCCTTCAATCAGGTCTCCAGGGTTTGCATTCGCTGCATTAGCCATAATCGTTCTCTAATTGTTTTGTTAAATTGGCATGTTCATAACATCGCGGTAAGCTTCCACCAATTTATTGCGAACTTGAACCATGGCATCAAAAGCTACGCCGGCTTTTTGAGAGGCTATCATCACATCGGTGACGTCAATATTGGGGTCACCGCGTACATAGGCCTCTGACATGGAGCTTGATGCTTGCTGAACTTCATTCACCTTGTTTACCGCTTGATTCATTAGCTCGCCAAATCGGGGAGCATTGGTTTTTTGTATCTGGTCTGAACGCGCTGTTTCGGCAATACGGTCCTGTGCAGCGATAGAACCAACGCCACCAAATGCGCTGGTTTGTTGTTTTATTGCTCGCATTTCTAAGAGTAATCTATTGACGTCCATACGATCGCTCATCGAACCACCTCTGAATTAATCTGGTGACAGACACCTGCCAAAATTTTGTCGAAAAGAGAAATGTTTTTCATTTATGGATGAATTGCACAAAGTGGGCCAATTTCTGCCCACGGCAAGTTTTCGCCGCCTTTTGTATCGCTAAAAAAGCAGAGAGTAAAAAACAAAAGAGAAGTCTATTAAGAAAATGGGCAAAGACTTGCCCAGACATACAATCATCACTTGTTGGTGACAATTGGAACAAAAAAACGCCACAAAGTTTTTAATCCCTTGTGACGTTTAATAAAGAATGACAGTTGAGCTATAAATCGAAATCGAATTCCTGAACTTCTTTCAAGAGTCTCAATTCTTCAATTTTGTTTTCTAACTTGCGACGCGAATCTACATACATGCCCGTATCGCCAGATCCTTCCTCACTATCGTCAATATCGGCATCGATAGTGTTCTCCAGAATAACATTGCTCAAGTCAGAAGAACTATCCAAAACCTCTATACCCATAACCAAGACTCCTAGGTAATGCGTTAAAATTTAAAAAAGGCGATGAACAAAACTAACGGCTGTTATCCTCCACGTTATATGTGACACTTACGTTACGCCACGAGTAATTTTCTTGGCGTCTTAATTAGATAATAACAAAACTTTTTTCAATTGGAACTTTTTTTTATAACTTTGCGTTAGCGAGTGCCGCTAGCCCGCTAGGTGGACCTAAAATAACGATATTTAAATGAGATATTTATAACTCTAAGAAATAAAATATACGAGAAAGTCTGTGACCCACGAGTTAAAACCACGAGTTTATTCTTTCCGCGACCGCTGGCGCTTCGCTTGTGACCGGCGGTCACTTTTCACAAAGAAAGCCCGCTATTAGCCTGATTTTTCGCATGGTTATAGTTGTTTTTCTAATTTCTTGACGCCCGTATCAATATTGAAGCCCTGCTGCTAAATTTAAGCGCGCCGCAATTATGTCTGTCAAAGCCGTGAAAGGCCCGCCCTTTAGCTGACTATAGTGCGGCGAGATCAAGGGAGTAGCCCTCCTCTCGGAACCTGGCGAGCTTGTAGCGCAATGTGCGCGGGCTGATGCCTAGGCGCTCAGCGGTGTTCTTTTTACTACCTCGCTCTTGGCGCAATGTTTGCACTATGATGTCAAACTCATGTTTTAATAAATCTTTTCCCAGCCGGGCTGACGCATCTGAACCCTGCGAAACACTCTGGACCGCAGCATGATCAGGGCTGTCGACACTATTATGCGGGTCAAGGCTAGCGTTTCCAGCACCACCGCTTTGGTTATGACTGTAAACATTATCGGCAATGCCCATAAACACTTGACGACTTTGCTGCGCGACAACATCGATCAACGATGGTTTTTCACTGTACGTGGCCGAGGGGGTCAGCCCTAAATCCGCCGCGCCTATGTCACTGCCTGGCTGTAAAATTAGTGCCCGCTGCATCACATTGTCCAGCTCTCGAACATTACCTGGCCAAGCGTAATCGAGTAAAGCATTACGGGCACCTCCGTTTAATAACACTCCCATCCTATGCTGCTTGTTCGCGTGCCGAGACAACAGCGCTTCAGCAAGGGGGATAATGTCTTCTTTGCGATCACGCAACGGTGCCCATTGCAAAGGTAATACACTTAGGCGAAAGTATAAATCTTCTCGGAACTTGCCCTCAGCGACTTGTAAACGCATATCTCTATTGGACGTTGCAATCACCCTAACATCCAAGTGAATGCATTTTCTGCCTCCCAATCGCTCCACCTCTCGCTCTTGAAGAACACGTAGTAGTTTTGCTTGCAACCCTAAATCCATTTCAGATATTTCATCCAGCAGCAGCGTACCGCCATTGGCCTGCTCAAATTTTCCCGGCGCGGATTGATGGGCACCGGTATATGCGCCCTTTTCATGACCAAAAAGCATGGCCTCTAACATGTTTTCAGGTATAGCCGCGCAGTTTATGGCGATAAAAGGTTTATTTCTTCGCGGTGATTTTTCGTGAATATACTTAGCCAGCACCTCCTTTCCCGTGCCGGATTCACCAATAAGCAAAACAGTGGAATCAGACTGGGCAACTCTGCAGGCAAGCCTTAAAAGTTGCTGGCTTGAAGCCGCTTCAGCAATGGGCTCATCATGACTAGCAGTTCTCCCCCCAACAAACCGGTTTACGGTTTCCACAAGCACTTTTGCCTCAAAAGGCTTAACGAGATAGTCCACCGCACCATTGCGCATCGCAGCGACAGATTCGCTAATACTTGCATAGGCTGTTACGAGTAACACCGGTATGTGCGGCACGTTTTGTTTGACGTGTTGCAATAAATCATGGCCACTCATTTTACCCATATTGACGTCCGATACGATTAAATCAACGGCTGCTTGTTCGGCAATAATTTTTACGGCCGCTTCTGCAGAGTCGGCCTCAATCACAACAAAACCTTGTAGCTGCAAGGTGTCAACCAAGGCCTCACGTAAATTGGAGTCATCCTCTACCACCATAATTCTCGCGGCTTTCGGCATTTGCTCTGTGGGTGCGCTCATCATATTCTCCAAACCAGTCTCAATGCTTATTTGCGTCATACAGAGGAAGGCAGACCACTGCACACGTGCCCTCCCCCTCTGCAGACTGTAATTCAAAACTTCCTCCGTGGGCTCTTACCACGGATTGAACCACCGCTAAACCAAGGCCGGTTCCTTGCGGTTTGGTTGTCATAAATATTTCTCTGGATGCTGCTAACACCTCCGGAGACATACCTAGCCCATTGTCACGTAAGCACAGCTGTAATACCTTGCCGTTTTGGGAGAGGCTTAGCTGCAACTCTGCGGCACCCTCACATGCTTGGATGCCGTTGTTGAGTAAATTGATTATTGCGCTTATCAACGCATCTCGATGACATTTAAGCTCAAGCGTAGGAACTAAATTATTCCAGGAGCAACGGCTAGAAGACGACTGAAGGGGCACTTCTGCCGCCTCCCGCAAACCCATTTCCAAATCAGCTACGGTGATAATGTCGTTCAAGGGTAGCTCGCTTTTCACAAACAACAGCATGTCCCGCACTTGACGCTCCATGTGCTGTAAACGACTAAAAAGCTTTCGAGAAAAGTCTTCTCTTTTATGCTGAGTGAGGCCGTCGTGACAGAGGTGGTCTGCGTATAGAATGGCCGCCGACAGCGGTGTGCGTATTTGATGAGCCAGCGCAGACACCATCTTACCCATCGCCGATAGTCGCTCTGAACGACTAACGTGCTGTTGCAGCTTACGTGTTTCGGTAAGGTCTGTGAGCAAAATAATTTGCCCCCCAGAAAGTTGCTGAGCACTATGCAACTGAGGCTCTAGTGAACTCGTCGCCACACTGATTCGCCGACCAGATCGCGTTGACACTTCCAAACCGTCATCGTTGCGTGGAGAAAAACATTCACCAATGACCTGCCGCCAAAGTCGACCGCATAACTTACTCTCTAGCAAATTGTGCGCAGCAGGGTTAGCTTCAACAATATAACCACGACTATCCAGCACAATGACGCCGCCGGGAAGAAAATCCAGTAGCGCCTGCATACGATTGGCTAGCTGCTGCTTTTTTAAGTGCTCATCTTCTCTCTCTGCAGAAACACGCTCCAACTCCTCCGTCAGTTGCTTTACCTTATCCTCCAACATTCGATAGGAGCGCGACAACTGCTCAGATGTTTCATTAAAAAATGCAAACGCCGCCGCCAAATTCTCTTGACGATCACTTTCTGGCTGGGAGGCGTCAAACAGTGTGGTTTGTGGCTGAGGTTGTACCAAGGAAAAATCTCCCGACAGATATCTGTCATACTGAACATTTCAAGATATCTATTGCAAGCGGAATGCCAGAAGAAAATCACTTTATATATCAGTGTGTTAAGAGCGTATTAGAAGAAGCGAACGACGCAAAGTCAGAGGATTGACACCGTGACGCTCTCAATGTGGAAGTGGTGAAGACGTGCTCAGAGAGATCTAAGAGGCGCCAATACAGCTGCATAAAGCCTCAGTATTAGCTCTACGTGGCAGGGTGGGGCACGCGCACAAAAACACTTTGTGTGGCAGTGGTTTAATGCCGCAAATACAAAAACGGAGGCCTCTAGGGGCCTCCGTTTTGGTTTACTGAGAGCTTGCGCTCAAACTACTGAGAATCACACGTTGCCTGAGAAACGCAGGATTGGCCGTTTTCATTACCCCAGCCACTGCTGACATTTTGGCAAACCGCGACATTCCAACCATACCAGTTACATGTGCCACCCGAACCACCCGTGCTTGAGGAGCTAGAGCTACTTGATGAGCTGGAACTGCTAGAAGAACTGGAGCTGCTAGAAGAGCTAGAGCTACTTGATGAGCTGGAACTGCTAGAAGAGCTTGAGCTACTTGATGACGAACTTCCACCACAAGGAATTACACCACCGCCGCCACTCTGGCTTTCACAGGTTGTACGGCCGATACAGCTCTGGCTGTTTTCCCAGCCCCACCCGCTATCTTGATTCTGGCACACAGGACGTGGATCATCTTGATACCACTGACACTGCTCAGTGCACTGACCACCGGAAGTAGAACTGCTGGATGAAGAGCTGCTGGAAGAGCTAGAGCTACTTGAAGAGCTAGAACTACTGCTGGACGAGGAGCTGCTTGAACTTGAGCTACTGGAGCTCGAACTAGAACTGCTGCCATTACCGCCGCCGAACTGCACATCGATACAACCGTGGAAACGCTCATACGTTGGTGGCTCACGCCCCCACTCTGCATAAATTACGTGGCGGCCAGAGCGACTAGGCACATTACACGTTGTATAGAAATGGGCGCTACCTTCATCTGGAACAACGTTAGGATAAGCACCTGGGTTGTCATGATTATAATCTAAATCACAAAATGGCTGATCTTCAAAATCACTCCACTTGAGGTCTTGACCAACTTGGTAGGAGAAACCAGACTTCGTTATCCAGTAACGAAAATCAGAGGTATCTGAGAAATGAGGTCCATTGCTGATATCCCATGAGAAGGTCATGCTACCAGCACTAATATTGTTCACAGGCCAATTAATGGGCTCGTCCCAAGGGGTACGGCCACCATTCCAAGTTTCACTATCAAAACCACAAACATTGGTCGTGGCAGGGCCGAGAACCTTGCGGCCTTCATGGTGGTTCAATACACTCATGTAAGAGTAGCCACCGTTAAAGTCATTGGCGAATGCGTCACCACACTCGGGATACTGGGCTGTACCATTGCTTACTTCGTCTGGCTTGGTTACGGCGCCACAAAAGTAGTTACGAGCACCTGGGCTATCAACATACCCGTGACCGAAGGTGACAGCAGAATACGCCATCATCAGGACACCAGCACCGATCAACTTAATTTTATTATTTAACATTGTTTTCATTCCTACTAAACAGGCTAAGTAATGAGAATCTCCCAAACTACGGAGAATCCACCAACACAAGTCATCGAACACGTTAAACTGCCCGATAGTCCGTTTTGGTAATTTGAGGTCAAAATGTCAGAAGTGTGAGTATTGGTGGAACTCTAAACAGGCATATCTATTGAAGTTTTACAGCCAAACTATACTCGCGCGTTGGTTATATTTATCACAACAAGTAAGGTTTGCACCTGTATCTCTGACCACCTGATTGTTATACACGTCACCAAGTGTGTCAATTTGTCGCAGGGCTTTTGGAAGCAAAACGCAACGCTGAACCCACAAAAAAACGCCGTTTCACTGCAATTTAGCCGCATTTTGAAGACGTTTAGAGAAGTAAGCGGCGTATAAACATTAGCAATCGCGACTATTAGGTGTCGCTATATGGGGCAAAACTACCAGTTTTTTTACGCACAATCGCAAGAATAAACGATATAAATGGGTATTTGTCGCAAATAAGAAATGCACTGAAATATTCGACGTGTATAAAATGCCCTTTACTCAAGCTCCTCTCCTTGGAGCGGCGCCCCAATGAGCTTACCAAAGGGTAAGTACATTGGGGAAAATGTTCGCGTTAAGAGATGTAAGTACTAGACGATAAGATCGTATTGCTCCCGAAGAATGCTAATAATCTCAGCTTTAGGGTTTTCAGACAGTTCTATTTTTTCCCCTGTGATCTTTTCGGCAATATCGGTATAGGTGGCAGACACCTCCATTAGAAGATGTGCAGGCAAGGTATTGTCTTTCGCTAGTAACGCTCTCTCTTCCATTCTATCCTTGTTGAGCAGAACGTCAGGATCGGGAAAATGCTGTAACAATTGCTGGCGAAAGGCTTCCTTCGACTTTTCGATCACGCTTCCGTCACGGTAGCTGGGACCGTCCCAAATACGAGACGAGTCTGGAGTGCCAACTTCATCCATATAAATAAGCTCTTCTTCGCCTTTACCATTGGTGACATAACCAAATTCAAACTTGGTGTCGACAAATATTTGATCCAGCTTTGCTAGCTCATGAGTAATAACATCAAAACCCTGCTTAAGGCATCTCTCATAAACGTCAATATCATCACTACTTCTAAAGTTAAACGCTTGATAATGTTGCTCAATATCACCACGGGTAATATTGACGTCGTCTGCCTCAGGCACGCCCGGAATACCGCGTAAAATACCTTTGGTCGACGGAGTAATCAGCAGCTCGGGCAACTTTTGGTCTTTCTGTAGACCTTCTGGCAGTTGGATGCCACAAAACTCTCGCTCACCTTTACTATAAGAACGCCACATAGAGCCAGTTATATACTGTCGACATATCGCTTCAATCATTACCGGTCGAGCCTTTTGAACTATCCAAACAAAAGGATGCGGAATGTCTAGGATATGGCTATTTGCCAAGCCCTGCTCCCGAAAAAGGCGAAACCAATGATTGGATATGGCGTTGAGCGCAGCACCTTTACCTGGCACACCATCCATACCGCCTTCACCATGCCAGATACAATCAAATGCCGAGATGCGGTCACTGATCACCATAATGGCCAAAGGCGCATCTGCGGCTACTTGGTAGCCTTTCTCTTCAATTAAGCGCTTACTATCTTCGTCGGTAAGCCAGTATACGGAACGAACTTTGCCGCTATGCACCGCTTGTTGGGTACGTATTGGCAAGTCGTTATTGACAGAAAGGACACGGTCTGCAAGTTTCATAATACTCTCGCTAAAGCATTCACAGTGGTTCAAAGAAAAATCGTCGCCCGCAGCAATAGAGCTAAAAGCGACTCTAAAAAGGGGCTATGGATTGTCATTAGCGGGGAATAATAGCAAAGCCAGTGGGATGCTGACCATGTTTTCATTGGCGGAGAAAATGTAAAAGCCTTCAGCGGCCAACGAAAAAGCCGATTATTTCAAACCTTTACGCAGCGTATCCCAACGATTGACTGCTCTGCATACAGGATATGCGCGAAACAGCACTGATCGGCAAGCCTTGTTTAAGTGTAAAATTTGTACCACATTAAGAGGGTGAAAAGTGCCAAAACCACCCAATAGTAGCGACGCTATATAACCACGAAGTAAGTATGCTCTCATATTACCTAACACAGCACCTAGCCGCGCTGTAAGCCATATTTCCTCATCTTCTCAACGAGGGTTGTGCGCCGAATGGTTAACTGCTCGGCAGCGCGCGCAACAACCCCGCCGGTATTGTCTAGGGCCTGCTGGATAAGGCTTTGCTCTAAACCGGCAATATATTCTTTCAAGTCGATACCGCTCTCAGGTAACAGCGCAATATCACCTTCGGCAACAACCGTGGGTTTGCGCGGCTCTTCAATTAAGGTTTCAAACTCTTCTAGGTCCTCGACATCACTATGGCGATATTTTTGAGGTAAATCTTGGACCCCCACAATACCAAAGGGGTTCATAATGGCCATACGCTCAACCAAGTTCGCCAACTCTCGAACGTTCCCAGCCCACGGATGACCACATAAAGACATAATGGCCGCCGAGTTGAAACGTACCGACCCCCGTTTCTCGCTTTCTAGACGCGAAATGAGTTCGTTAATGAGTAATGGAATATCCTCAGAGCGATCTCTAAGCGCTGGCATACCAATAGGGAATACGTTTAAACGGTAATATAAGTCCTCGCGGAATTTTTCTTCAGCAATCATTTGCTCAAGATTGCGGTGGGTGGCGGCAATAATCCGAACGTTAGTATTAAACGTTTTGTTTCCTCCCACTCTTTCGTAAGATTTTTCCTGTAGCACGCGTAAAATTTTCACCTGCATATGGAGAGGCATATCACCAATTTCATCGAGAAACAGCGTCCCTCCTTCCGCCAATTCAAAACGCCCGGCTCTTGAACTGATGGCACCGGTGAATGCACCTTTTTCATGCCCAAACAGTTCGCTTTCCAAGAGTTCTGCGGGAATGGCACCACAATTCACCGGTACAAAAGGTTGATCCCTACGGGGGGAATGATAATGGAGATTGCGCGCAACGACCTCTTTGCCTGTACCTGACTCGCCTTCGATCAGTACGGTGACATCTTTATCCGCAACCTGCGACATCATGCCTCGTACACTTTGTATCTCACGGCTGGTGCCAACAAGACTTCTGAACAAATGGGTCGGGCGAGAGTCTTTGTCGACTTTACCTCGACACTGCGCTTCGTTATAACGCTGCGCTCGATGAATAACATTGGTCAAGTCGTTGTAAGACACGGGAAGTAAAAAACGCTCTATCACCATATGCCGTAAATACGGGTCCCAATCGTCTGAAACCTGAGGGTGCTCTCCCAGTAACACGACAGAAGCCACGTCGCTATATTTTTTCAGCATTTCTAGCTGCCCTTTCAAGGACAAACCAACGGGAAGT
>Ga0065722_104345_pt1 | contig 26590 bp, 17 predicted proteins | sample BansetMetagenome_FD_59109 | JGI IMG/M metagenome (GOLD analysis project Ga0065722, IMG submission 59109) | Bankia setacea gill microbial communities from Puget Sound, Washington, USA - Caecum Enriched | ecosystem: Host-associated > Mollusca > Digestive system > Ceca | place: United States... | reverse complement strand
ACTTTTTTGAATATTTGAGAATACGAGGAAGCGAAAATGAGTAGCGGACGTATCGTACAAATCATCGGCGCAGTAATTGACGTGGAATTTCCCCGCGATGCAGTTCCCGGTATTTACGACGCACTGATAGTAGAGGGCAAAGGCCTTACGCTGGAAGTGCAGCAACAATTAGGTGACGGCGTGGTTCGCGCAATTGCCATGGGTGGTTCAGAAGGCATTAGCCGAGGGCTAGAAGTGTCCAACACCAACGCGCCTGTTTCTGTACCAGTCGGTACCGAAACGCTTGGCCGCATTATGGATGTATTGGGTAACCCGATAGATGACGCCGGCGATATTGGCGAAAAACAGCGTATGCCAATCCACCGTAAGGCACCGGCTTACGACGAACTTTCAGCGTCTTCTGAGTTGTTAGAAACCGGTGTTAAGGTTATCGACTTGGTTTGCCCCTTTGCTAAAGGCGGTAAGGTTGGTTTATTCGGTGGTGCTGGTGTTGGTAAAACCGTCAACATGATGGAATTAATCAATAACATTGCCAAAGAGCACAGTGGCTTGTCTGTGTTTGCCGGTGTTGGTGAGCGCACCCGTGAAGGAAATGATTTCTATCACGAAATGAAAGATTCCAACGTACTCGATAAAGTGGCCATGGTATATGGTCAGATGAACGAGCCTCCCGGAAACCGACTTCGTGTTGCCCTAACCGGTTTGACGATGGCAGAAAAATTCCGTGATGACGGCCGTGACGTATTGCTGTTTGTGGACAACATCTACCGTTACACATTGGCGGGAACAGAAGTATCTGCTCTTCTTGGTCGTATGCCTTCAGCAGTAGGATACCAGCCAACACTGGCTGAAGAAATGGGTGTTTTGCAAGAGCGTATTACCTCTACTAAGACCGGGTCTATTACTTCGGTTCAAGCGGTATATGTACCTGCTGATGACTTAACTGACCCTTCTCCTGCTACGACCTTTGCCCACCTTGACTCAACCGTTGTATTAAGTCGAGATATTGCCGCGAAAGGTATTTATCCAGCCATTGATCCTTTGGACTCCTCTTCTCGACAGCTGGACCCATTGGTCATTGGTCAAGAGCATTATGACGTTGCTCGCGGTGTACAAACGGTATTGCAGCGCTTTAAAGAACTAAAAGATATTATCGCAATTTTGGGTATGGATGAACTGTCTGAGGAAGATAAATTAACCGTGGCCCGCGCCCGTAAGATTGAACGTTTTCTATCTCAACCATTCCACGTTGCTGAAGTATTTACCGGTTCACCTGGCAAATATGTACACCTTAAAGATACCATTGCGGGTTTTAAAGGTCTTTTGGCTGGTGACTACGACAGTTTGCCAGAGCAAGCGTTTTACATGGTTGGCAGTATTGACGAAGCTGTTGAGAAAGCAGCAAAAATGTCTGAGAAAGCAGCGTAAGAGGCAAAGCCCATGGCACTCACAATTCACTGCGACATCGTTAGCGCCGAAGAAGAGATATTCTCTGGTTTGGTTGAGCTGTTGGTTGCGGCTGGCAGCGAAGGTGATGTGGGCGTTGGCTATGGCCACGCCCCGCTACTCACCGGTTTACAGCCTGGCCCCATTCGACTAAAAAAGCAAAATGGTGAAGAGGAAGTGTACTACGTAAGTGGTGGCTACCTCGAAGTACAGCCCGATGCAGTAACGGTATTGGCCGACACCGCTATGCGCGAAAGCGATATGGACGAGGCCTCTGCTCAAGCGGCAAAGAAAGAAGCTGAGCAGGCGCTGCAACACCAAGGCGAAGGTTTAGATTACAGCAAAGCAGCGGCGCAACTTGCCGAAGCAGCTGCGCAACTAAGAACCCTACAAGCGATTCGAAAGCGGGCTCGCTAGTTGGTTTTTGTTACGATCGGATGACCCTACCTAAAAAAGCAGCTTCGGCTGCTTTTTTTTTAAAACAAACGAAGGTTGTTAACCCTTTGTTAGCTATAATCTATTGATTCTGTGAATAAATATTACCGTTATTAAACCACAGGCAAACAAGGTGAGGTAAAAGGGCCAGCGATCAATAAAGCTAGAGTACACACGTTGCCCACTTGGACTTTCTCGAACAAAAGAAGCACTTTTTAACGGCGCAAACCTATCTTGTTTACCAAGCTTAGGTGGGGTAACTAAACCTTTTTGTCCTACGCTAATATTCTTCGGCCCGGGGGTGTTTTGACCCACTGAAAACGGTGTATTTTGTACAGGTGCCAAACCTAAAGGATCGTCGTCAATTTGTTGGGGGGGTTCTAGGTTGAGGTCATCTCCAGTACCTAAATCACCGTAAGCCTGCTCTAGTTGGGCATCTATTCGCTCTGGTTTCTGCTCTAAGGTTTCACTTATCCACTGCCGTACGTTTTTCTCTTCTTGTTCCGTGTTTGCCGAAAAGTGTTGCCCATGAGAAATATTAAAGCCCTCACCACCGCGCTTGGAAGCGCCACTATCTGGCGAAATACCCACCACTACCATATCACCGTTAAATAGTGCGTTTTGGTCTCTATTTGCTTCGTAGTTGTCTAAGCTCTGTTCGGTAAGATAAATTTCAATTTCGCCGAGTTGCTGCTCGCCACTCAGCGTTTCATCGACGTTAAATGCGAATACGTGCACGGTTTCTTCGTAACTAACCGTATTTCCATCTGAATCATATTGATTGTCGTAGTACCACCGCTCCTCTCTCAGTTTTCCTGTAAGGTTTCCTTTAACAACTGAGTTTGATGAGCGTACAGATTGGGCAGCAGGAATAGAAGAGCCATTCACTTCCGTGGTTGCGAAGGCCACGGGTGAGAGGAGTTGCCAGCTCAACAAAACGGTAGCGATGATTAGACTATTCTTCATTGAAAAATCCTTTTAATATGCGCGCAACAAAGCACCTTTGTATTTTGTTGCGCGTGTAATGTTTGTGGTTAGCTAAAAATATTTTATTCAGCCATGTAATAGAGATAGGCGAAGCCATAGTCCTTATATGCGCCGATAGCGGGTGTTACAGGGCTGCTATCGACTACCCGTAAATAGTTATCCCAGCTAGTGCTATCGAGGCTTGAGAACCGGGAATTAACCGACGTGGCAAAATTTGGTTCTCGCCAGGCCTGTAACATTCGGGCACTGTTTTTGGCGAACGCTGGTTGTGTTCGGGAACCTTCGCTTTCGTAAATCATGCCGTCGTAAATCATGGTGTCGCCAGAAATATGGGCACGAATAGTCCGTTTATAGTAGTTCCCTGATGCTCCTTGGCTCGGCGTGTGAGACCAGCTAAAACCAATGCGAATATCATTTAAGCCATTACCCGAAAGAGTCACGCCATTTTCGGCGTGGTAATAACTATTGAGTATAGTTTCATTGCCCCAAGTAACACCGTCATTGGTGGAAACACGAACCGCGATTTGTCCGTTAGTGGTGTGCGAACTGGTATCATTTTTGGTATATGCAAGTACCCAGGTGTTGAGGCCGGCTTTATACAGGGCCGGAGTTCCATGGCTAGCACTAGCAGAAGGGGGGTTTCGCCACGAAAAACTCTGTGCGCCGTTACTGGAATAAACAACTTTTACGCGATGGCTATCGGTATCATCAACCCACGCCATCATATACTCGTTGTCCCAACCGGCACCGGCAGTACCATAAGCGCTGCGAAGGCCGCCATATACCCACCACTGACTACTATCAAAGCTTGAAGCTGTGTAATTGCCAATAATCCACGCGGGCTTTTTTGTGGGAGTGGTGTAAAAAAATATCGAACGATCAGCATCGCGTACAGCGCTAGGGTCGGATGTCGTCGCAACACCGAGACTGGATAGATTACTAGTGTAATCGGACCAGCTCGCGCCCGAATCGGTACTTCGCTTGAGCTTAACGTCCCAACTATCTTGGTTTCCGTATAAAGCATGTACGTCAGAAATATCTTCTACATAAGGACCAAACCTGCCACGGAAGGTATAACCGCCCATCACAGATTTTGCATTACCATTGGTATTGTGGCCTAAACCAAAGGCATGGCCGAGTTCATGCATGAGTATGGATTGCATATCGTACTTACCGGCTTCTCCGCGAAATGGGGTGAAATTCCATTCGGTATTGGTGGCGCCACTTTTACGGTGAAAAACAATCTTAGCGGGTTTTCCAAAGCGGCTTGCTAGTCGTGTGGAGCTCGCATGTTTTTCATTCATCGAAATGATGATTTCATCATTGTTAGGCTCGGTGCGGGTGGTATAACCGTAAAATTTTGGCTTCAGTTTCATTGCGCCGACGTGAATCCAGCGTGTGTAGGCGTTAATCACTAAGTCGGTAAACGGGGTTTTCCATGTAGGGGATATGCCCTCGGCCTCAAAACTGTCCCAATTAACATAAATTTTTACGGTAGATCCAACCGGATATCCTAAAAAGTCAGATTCGTTTTCAGCTGAACAAATACTAGGGAGTAGCAGCGCTACAACAAATAGGCAGGTCCATTTTTTCCATCGAGCATTAATTTCCATGGGTCTTTCCTTTCCAAAGTAGAGAATCAAATTTGAGAAATTTGCTGAGAAGAAATGCCGATATTTAGGGTGGACAGGGAGTTATTCAGCCAAATTCCATTTCAGCAACGTGTGACCGTGTTTCTACGCCACTCAGTTAGAATAGCGTTTTGGAGATGAATCACAGTTAACTATTGGCACATGTGGTGTGATTTTTTCACCTTTTAGGGAGCAGTTACTCAGATGTTGGGTGTAGCACGGGGGACGTGTTGAGTTGGCGAGAAAAAAGTCGGTGGCCAGCGAAGAATCGCCCCAGCTAAATTTGCTGGGGCGTAGGGCGATCTGCGTATTGGGATGTTAGTACTGAGCTTCAGCTAGTGAACGTACTTAGATAACAACCGTAAATAACGTATTTGGTAACCATTGCTGTTTTCGGTTACGGACCATGAATTTAGTGGCCAGCTATCATTAAAATCACTATAAGATTTTTGAGCGGGTTGATCGTAGGGTGGGGTTAGCTGGGCGGTACCACACATGGCATTGTTACTAGCGCCGCCGCACTCATTGGGGCAACAGCCATCCCAATCATAGTAGGGGTTTGGTCCGCCAACGAGAAAACCGGGTGCTGGACCATATGTCGATTCGCTGACACTATCCCAAGTGGGGTTACCCTCGGTGAACCAGCTGTGATAGAACTGATCGACGGAATTTTCGGCACCGTATTCCCCCATATTGGAAAGGTAAACTTTTCCCAGGGGGTTAACACCGTGAAGGTAGTGTAAATACTGGGCGGCAGTATCCACTACTGCTTGCTCGCTTTGCGTCCCTAGCCCAAACAGTAATTGTTCATAAAACATAGAGCCCTTATTGGCTTTAATACCGGAGCTGCCCCAAGTGTAATCTTGTAAGTAAGCAAGATAGGGGTCAGTGCTATTATTAACCGCCCCCCAGACATTGTTGTCGTTCATGGCATTCAAAAATTTCTGCTGAATATTTGTAGTGACGGCCGGCGTCGCCGTATCGAGGGCAGCGTAGTACAAAAGAAAATGGGTAACACTGACCTGAAAGGCACTGGAGTAGGTAGATCTTATCAATTCGGCTTCGGTGTAATAGCTATCAAAATACGTTCTATAAACGTCATTGCCGGTAAGCGCATACAGGTACACAGCAGCTTCTAGTTTTTTAAGGACTCGCCCGTTGTCGTCTACTTCCTGTTGTCCGGCCCCTAGGCCTTCAGTTCCCGCAGCTGAGTCATTATTGCGAAAGACCACCGACGGGTTAAGTTGTGCCCAAGTCCAAGCCAACACCGCTCGAGATTGCAGGTCTGTTACGTAGGCGTCTAAGGCAGGGTTAGATAACTTAGCCAGCACACTGGCGCCGAGGGCGAAGGCTGCTGATGTGGTAAGTGTTGCGGAACTGCTTTCTGAACCATATAAGCTTTGACCGCTTGCGCTGGATGGAGGACTAGCGTGAGACATTCCCACAATGCTCAGTACAGACCCGTTTTGGTTTTGCATCTTAATCAGCCAGTCGATGCCCCACATGACTTCGTCGAGAATATCGGGTATGCCATTGCCGGACTCGGGAATATTAAAGTTGTCTCCCCATGCCGATGGGTTTTCAACGTAACTGTGCAATAAACCAATAACATAGTCCGCTGTCCAATTCGTATACTTATTGTAATCACCGGCGTCGTACCAACCACCACTTAAATCTTTTTGTGTTGCGCTGTTAGTGGCGTCGTTATATAGCCGTGCTTCGCTGTCTTGGAGAGGGCCAACATGACTAGCGCTATCGGCCCAAGCAGCTTCTGCGTAGGGTTCTTGCTTGGCAAAGCCGGCCCGCTGGTAAAAGAAAGTGCGAAAGGCCTGTTTCAATACGTCTTTATAAACATTATCACCAACGGTAAAAGTCGGTGAAACCACGTTCTGTTGAGCATCACGCACATAATAGTTACCGGCTGTAGTAACACTACTGAAATCGAACCACCATACCCTATCACCGGAGGTATTGTGGGTGTTGCCGTCTTTCCACTGCTGTAGGTTTGACGAGTAGGTTACGGTAGAGGTATCGGCATTGACTAATTCGTAGCTTGTCCCGGGGCTAAACGTCTGGGCGGCGTCGAAGCCAATTTGTGGGTCTCGAATAACAGCAATTTTACGAGACTGGCTTAAATAACCAAATTGATCAGTCACTACGAAAGGTCCATCATTCACAGGTGCACCGCCGGTAGTGCTGGAAGAGGATGAATTGCTGGAGCTGGATGAAGAGCTTGAGCTACTAGTGGAGGAGGAACTACTGCTTGAGCTACTGCTAGATGAGGAACTGCTTGATGAGGGCAAGCTAGAAGACCCTGAACCACCGCAACTTGCGATAATGAGTAACGATAGGCTAATGGCGAGGGTGCGCCAAGTTTTAGGTTGTTTGATACGACTCATGGTGGGTTCCTTTGTCTAATGTCGAACCTCGGGAAGCACGGAATACGGTTTATGCAGGCACCATACCGAAGGTGTTCAGGTGTGTGTTTCTTTGCAGCAACGGATAATAATCACCTTAGTACATCTTCGCCCAAGATACCGCAACTGTGTCGATATCTGCGCCGGTACGCTTGTGGGTTTCCCCATGGATAAAGCTAAACTTGATGGATTGTGATTTAAATACCGGCAGGCCCAGCGAGAGCGCATAGGCCATATCGTTGCGGTGGTCTTCCTTCTGAATACCGTTAATCGAAGTTTCGCCACCAAGGCCGTTACCGACGCTGATAGATAGCCATTTGCCCTTTTCAAAGCGGCGGATCAGGTGGGCCTGCAGGGCAGTTAAGGTATTTTGTTTACGGGTATTACCGTTGTAAAAATCAGTGTTATCCGAAAAAAAGAACACTGATGCGGTTAGTTCATAGGACCACGGGCCCCTAGAGTGGAGCACCCCAATCTGGGGTTGCAGAGTCAATCGGTTTTGGCCGAGATTGAGCAGTTTTTCTGAGTGGTATTGCCCCAAGGGCAGTGTTGCGGCAAGTGCAATGCCCACTTGGGTATTAACGGGCCTATTTTTGAAATACTGGCGCAGGCCTTTTGCGTCGACAGGTGGGCTACCGGCCAAATTTAGAGACAGTCTTAGACGGGGGTCTGCCAGACCTCGCCGAGTGGTACTGGCATGTTCACCTTGCAGTAAACCCTGCCAATAACCTCTTTGAAATGGCACAAGGGCATCTACTCTTGCTAATTTTCCGGCGAATTTAAAGGGTTGCACATAGGACAGTACCATCGTATCAATGTCGGTATGGGCGTTGTCAATCTCCATCACCGGGTCAAAAGCAATATCACCGAACGAGCGTCCATAGCCCAGCGCGATGACGTGAGAATCAAGGGGCAGTGGCGTCCAGCGGCGGGGTTCAATATCTTGAGTGTAACCCAGATTGGAGACGGTTATTACCGTGACGACTATGAGTATCAGTGAAGCTTTTTTGAACATAAGGAATGAGATAATCGTTAATTAAAAAGCGCTTTGGGAGCCTCTGATGCAAGGTTCATAATGGCTACCGAACAATACAAAACAGCATAGCAGTGTCGAACAGCGAGTGTAAGCGCCATTTTTTGTGCGCGAGTAGCGGTGGAAGTGTATAAGCGTGGGGAGCTTAGCGAAAAAAATTCGGCCGCTGGGATTTCCACTATAAACATCTTCACGAAAGTTTTAGCTTATATGGAGAAAGCCACAACGGTGTATTATCGAGTGGGTAGGCAGCTAGGGCCAGGGGTATCAAAGGTTTTGTAGGTAAGGATAAATTCTTGATGGCCAAGCGCTTCGGAAGCGGTTTGTTCACCAGCAGCGGTACTTAGTACTGTAGCCAAAATTTCATCACCGACCTCGGCAATGGTGGCTTCCGCTGTTAGCACCTTGCCAGCATTTACATCCATATCTTCAGACATACGTTGGTAGGTATCGGGATTAGCACATATTTTAATGACGGGTGAGATCGCCGAACCGACAACGGAGCCACGGCCTGTGGTAAACAAAATGATGTGATTACCGCAGGCAATGAGTTCCACAATTTCGGCATTGTCAGCGATATTAGGAAACCCAAAGCGTGGTTCTCCATCCGGTACAACGTCGAGTAGGTATAACCCAGAGGACGAGGGTGGTTCACCGGGTTTTATAAGCCCTTTTATAGCGGCAGTGCCGGATTTAGCATAGGCGCCCATGGATTTTTCTTCTTGAGTCGTTAACCCGCCTTCTGCATTTCCAGGAGCAAAACTACTAAAACCCAAGGTGCGGTAGTAACGTTCGGCCTTGTTCACACTGGCGACAATCTCACTGCCAACCTCTGCGGATATTGCTCTTTCCGCCATTACGGTTTCACAGCCAATCAGTTCACCGGTTTCTTCAAAAATACAGGTGGCCCCTTGAGCGATAAGATGGTCGAAGCAGTGTCCAACGGCTGGGTTAGCGCCAATGGCACTTGTTCCGTCGGAACCACCACATATGGTGCCCACGCTCAACTCATGCAAATACATGGCGCCACGTTCACACTTGTCAGCTTGGATTCTTAACAGCCTCAACTGCTCGACGCCGGTGTCAATAGTGGCTCGGGTACCGCCTTGTTGTTGAATTACCAGTAATTCTGCTGAACGACCTGATGCACGAATGTCATCGAGGAGCTGCTGGCGATCCATGCTCTCGCAGCCCAGAGATACCAGAAGTACCGCACCAACATTGGCGTGAGTACATAGCTGCCGCATCATTTGGCTGGCATAACGGTTAGGAAAACAGCCCGGAAAACCGATAAGGTGGGTTTCGCTTCCGTCGTGTCCCTGGACTATTTTACGTGCTACGTGGTGAGCGCACTCTACTAAATAGGCGACCACTAGGATATTGCGGATGCCCTTTTTGCCATCCTCTCGCAGCCATGCTTGACTGCAAATTAGCTGTTTAGACATTAGCTCTCACCTTGCTGTCGACTGTGGCACAGGTGATAGTCACTCTTCATATTATGAATGTGTACTTGTTCACCTAGGAGAATATCGCGACTCGCAATACCTATTTTAGCGCCATGTTTAAGCACGGCTTCCCCTTCCTGAATGGTGTTAAGGGCAATTTTATGGCCGAGCTCTATAGTGGTGGTGACAATAAGCGTAGTCTCAGCGACAGCTACCTTATCACCGGGGTTCAATGCCTGAATACATACGGCCACATTGTCTGCTGGATGTAATTGTACAATTTGAAAGGCGATAGCGTGCTGAGCTGGGATGAAGTTGTTCATTGACCCTCCGGCACAGGGGCGGCATCGCTCAGCAGATTTGTTGTCTGCATTTGTTGCCAAAACTCGTGAGGAATGGGCTCTTGTAGCCACGCTAAGGCTTGAACGAGTTGGTGTTCACTGGCAAAGCCTGTGACCAGTTTATCCAACACGGGGTTGGCTAAGGCAAATTGTAGGGCCGCCGCTTGCAGGCTTACTTCAAACTCCGTGCAGAGCGTTTGTATGGCATTTACCCGTGAAATAATCGTGTCCGGAGCGGCTTGGTACTCATAATATAGCGCTTGTTTACTGGATTTTGCCAACACCCCGGTGGCCAGAATGCCGGAATTGAATGGGCTGGCTAGGTGAACCTTAATGCCGCGCGATTGGCATTCGGGTAAAAAGGCGTGTTGTGCACTTTGATCAAGCAAGGTATAGCGGCCGGCCAACAAAAAGGTATCGAAATTGAAATGCTGGAGGGCGTACAGGCACATTTCCACCTCTTTTACACCTAAGCCGATGGTATTGACACGGCCGTCGTTTTTGAGTTGTTCCATGGCGCGATAACCGCCATCGAGAAAGTCACGCAAATATCCTTGATGAGCGTTGCCATGGGTCATGTAATCAAGGTCGTGAACCAAAAGTAAATGCACACTATCAATACCAAGCCTACTTAAGCTGCTGTCGAAGGAACGCATAATGCCGTCGTAGCTATAGTCGTAATAGGCTTCCCAAGGTTCATTCGAGGCAAAACCTTCTCGTAATTGGCTACCGATTTGGCCCGTGTAGGGTCTTAGTCGTCGCCCAACTTTAGTCGAAATCTGGATGTGTGGAAGCGCTTTCTCGGCTAAGACCCGACCCAAGCGCTTTTCACTTAAACCAAAACCATAAAACGGCGCGGTATCGAAAAACTGCAGACCTGCATCGATTGCAGCACCAACGGTTTTGTGGGCAAGTTGATCGCAGATCGGTTGGTATAGGTTACCAATAGCGGCGGCTCCAAAGCCTAGGTAATCTTTAGGGGGGCGGTTGGGGAGCGTTGTATTCTCCTTCGTTGTGCTGATTTCTATCGCCATGCTTACCTACTGTTCGCGGGCACTGAACTTGCTGCTGTGATAGGTCCCTGTTAGCTATCGTTGCTGGCTACGTGACGGCCAACGGAACCACCGAGCAAGCGGAAATCGCGTTACCGGCAGGCTAGTGTAGCTTAACTTTACAAACAAAAATAATATTACCTGTAAAAAAATAGACAATACCGGTATTAAAAAGTTAACAATCCTCGCGGGCCTATACTGCATATTTCGGTGTATTTAGCAGCAACAATACCTCTATAGCTGCATTTGGCCGAAGTTCAGGGTATGCAAAGGCTTATCATCCAGAGAGGTGACGGAGAAACCCCTTTTGACGCGATACTCAGATAGATACCCCGCTTTGCACTATTAGCGACCTTCTGCTTGTAATAATTCAGATATTTTGCCGGTGGCCTCACGGAGGTAGTCGATAGAATCCACGACGCTGATTTTTTCAGGTCGGCAACGCACATGGGGAACCGTAAGCGCTGCTACAACACCAGTGCCGCCGCGAATGGGAGCAGAAATATCCGTAACACCTTCGACAAAATCACTGGCGCATTGCACATAACCTTTATCCGTGGCCTGTTTTACGCGGTCCATAAAGGCTTCCATTACCCCTTCATGGGTACCGCTTGCTAGCTGTTGTAGAGTGGTTTTTTTGAGTTTGTCGTCTAGGTAAGCACACAGTACTGCGCCAGAGGTGCTTTCAACAATTGGGCGACGATAACCAATGCGTACCGAGAAACCGAGGTCGCGCGGGCTCTCTACTCTAGCGACCACCACAATCTGCTCGTTAGAGGTAACAGTCAGGTGGCAGGACTGACCTATTTGCTCTGTGAGGGTTTTCATTTCTTGAAGCGCAAGCTCAATAAGGTTTCGGATATTGGTCTGTGCCAAACCCAAAGAAAATAACTTGTTGCTGAGGCCATAGCCTTCCCTACCCCTTTCCTGCAAGATGTAACCACGGTCCTCAAGGGTAAGCACCATGCGAAACAATTCGCTCACCGATCGACCCAAGCGGTTGGCAATCTGAGAGGTGGTAAGCGGTTCACCTTCTTTGGCGAGTAACTCGAGAATGTCTAAGCCTTTTTCTAGCGCGGGCGCTTTGTAACGGCGTTCGGTTTCTTCGGAGGTGTCTTTGGCAGCTTGTGTAGTCATAGTGTTGTTATCTACTGTTGTTCGTTATGAATCTGTTGAGTGTGAATTTCTGTGTTGCAATGGCCCCACACCTTTGAAAGGGGTGCTTCGTGCAGTGCTTAAATTTGATAAAAACGTTGTGCTGTCTGCCCCCAAATACTGGCCTCGTCATTGGGGTTTTCCAGCCCTAAACATTGGCTTAGCAGGGTTTGAGTAAGCCCGTGCCAGTGACTGAAATTGGAGGCCAAGTTCAGCACTGGCCAATCACTTCCCCACATTAGTCGCTCGGCACCGAAGGTGTTTAACAGGTGCAGAAAATACGGCTTAATACTGTGTATTAACTGCGAAGGATGACATACGGCTTCGGTAACTAGTCCAGAGACTTTACAATAAACGTTGCCATGTTTTGCCAGTTGTTCCATATATTTTGCCCAAAGTGAAAAGTCGTTATTTCCAATAGCCGGTTTTGCAGCATGGTTTATTACGATGGGCAATTGAGGATGCCGTTGTGCAAAACGACATATGGTGGCGAGATGTCGCATTTGGATGAGTGCATCGAGTCTAAGGTTGCTGTCAATTAAGGTGTTTATAACCACCTCAAAGCGGGCTTGTAAGATCCATTCGGTGTTATCAATGGCCTGTAGCATGGGCCTTACGCTGCGGCATTTGGGCTGTTTTCGCAGGTAGTGAATACGATCGATTGCAGCATCAACATGGGCAAAATCGAGCCAAGGGACTATGGCGAGTACAGCACTGTGGTGTTTGGCTAGCTGCAAAAGAAAATTACTATCGCTGTCACTTGCTTGGGACTGAACCAACACACTGCCCTTAAATGTTTTTGCAAAGGGGGCAATGTCTCGTTGGTAGTCGGTGGGTAGAAAGCTTTGATAGATACCCGGCAGTTCTGGACCGGGCCAAACGCAATCTTCACGCTCAAGTTGCCAAAAATGTTGGTGAGCATCAATCATACCTCACCGCCCTTATCCTGTTTGAGATTCTGGCGGGCAAACCAAGCGACAACGACATAGCTCATAAGAGGAACGAGCATGGCGGTGTTTATGGAACTCAAATCGGAAATGAACCCCATCAGTGCGGTAAGTACGGCACCGCCGATAATGGCCATTACCAAAAAGGACGACGCCAACTTTGTTAGGGAGCCAAGCCCGCTTAGTGACAGCGCAAAAATGGTTGGAAACATCAGTGACATAAAGAAGCTGGTGCTCACCAAAGCATAAAACCCCCAAGCATTGGGGCTTAGTATAGCAACGAGTGTTAGTCCAATATTGATAATTGCAAAAATCCACATGAGTTTTGCAGGTGGAATTAAGCGCATACTAGCAGTGGCGATAAAACGTCCTACCATAAAGGCAAACAGCGACCACACCAAATAAACCGCAAGGGTTTTTTCTCCACTGTTTGGTTGGGCAGTTTGCCCATAGCGAATCATAAAGCTCCATACTCCAACCTGCGCACCCACGTAGAAAAACTGAGTGACCACGCCAGCAACAAAAATTTTATGTGCGAACAAGGCTTTAAATTGCCGCAATGACAGATTAGAGGACGCGGTATCTTTTGTTGTCGTTGCGATGGTCGGAAAGCGGGTAAACAAAACAATACCTGCACACAGCAGTACGACAAGGGCAATGGCAAGATACGGTGCTTGTACAGCTTCAATTTCAGCCTGTCTGTACAGGATTAGTTCGGCTGCTGACATACTCGCTTGTTCAGCACTGCTGTGCTCAACACCGGAAAAGATAAACTCTCTACCAATAAGCACGCCAGTGATTGCCCCTAAAGGGTTGAACGATTGCGCCAAATTAAGTCGTCTGGCTGCCGTATGGGGCTTGCCCATGACCACAATAAGCGGGTTTGCTGAGGTTTCCAAGAATGCCAGACCACTGGCGATGATAAAGAGCGCAAACAGAAAAAAACCATACTGCTGTGCTTCCGCCGCGGGGTAAAACAGCAAGGCCCCGGCGCCGTATAACAGTAGGCCGCAGATGACAGCACCTTTGTAACCTAAGCGCTGCATCAGCATTGCGGCGGGAATAGAGAAACAGAAATACCCAGAATAAAAGGCGGCTTGCACAAACCCTGATTGTAAGTCATTGAGAGCAAAGGCTTTTTTGAAATGAGTGATGAGTATATCGTTTAGGTTGGTCGCCATGCCCCATAAAAAGAAAAGGCTAACAATTAAGACTAGGGGCAATAGATAAACACCCGCCTCGTTCATGGCTACTGCAGTGTTTTGACGAATACGCTTGTCCACCTGTTATCCTCATTATTATCGCAGTATGCCGGCTAAAGGGTGCTTGTGTGAAGCACAAGCGTTCAGCCTGATACCCGAGGGGACACAGAGTGTACAAATGAAGCTCGGGTTTCGCAATGCGAGCCCGAGCAGGGAAATGATTGTATTGTTAAAAAGCCCAAGTGCAACGGTAGGTTATCCGCTGTACTTGGCGTGGTACCGCTTGGAATACCGCGCCGAGTCGTATTTGTTAGATCTAGAGTGCTGGCCCCTTGGGCTTTTGGTTAGTGCAATTGAATGCGGGTTGCCTCTCCGGAATACGCAACGGATTGGACGATTTGGCTGTCGAAATTGTCAGCCTCAGGTGTTTTTCCGCTAATCAAACGCAGGTGTATAGTGCGTGTTTCGCTCATGCCCTTAAACCCACCTATGCGTTTACCGATCTCAATGGTTCCGCTGGCGTTGTCGTAACTAAACGGTATGCGGGACCACTCGCCTTTTTCATAGCCGTAAGTTCTGCCGTCATCTTCGTAGAGTTCAAACTTGCCATTAGCACCGGCATAAATGCTAAGAGTAATGTCGGCGTTCATCACTTGGTCAGCGTACTGAACGGCTGGACCTGTAGGGAGTATAGAGCCCGCGCGCACAAACAGTGGAATGCGTTCGTAAGGGGCCGCAGCACTAATATGCTGGCCTCCTGCCAAGCGCTCGCCGCTATAAAAGTTGTACCAATCGTTATCTTTGGGTAAATACACCGAGCGGCTTCGAGCACCGAGTTCATACACGGGGCTTACCAGCAGAGCAGGGCCAAACATGTATTGGTCATTCAGGTCGCCAGCGACCTTGTCATTTGGAAAGTCCATGGCTAAACCGCGCATAAGCGTCCCATCCTTGTGGTACATGTCGCCGGCTTGAGAATAGATGTAAGGCATAAGGCGGTAGCGCAAGCGGGTATACCAAACCATGCTGTTATAGGTGGCACTGCCCTCGTCGGAGATATTGTAAATTTCGCGGTAAGGGTTTTGGCCGTGAGCTCGATAGAGGGGTAAAAAGGCACCAAACTGGTACCAACGCGTATTCAACTCCTGCCATTCGGCCACTTGATCTGTGGCGAGATCACTGTGAGGCCCTACAAATTTGCCAGCGTTACTGCGAAAGCGATCTTCTGGGGTAAAACCACCGATATCCAGAGTCCAGTTTGGGACGCCGGACATAGCGGTTCCTACACCGGCGGCTATTTGTTCTTTCAAGTTTGACCAGCGGGCAACAGTATCGCCACTCCAAATCGCTGAGGCGGTGCGCTGAATACCGCCAAAACCGGAACGAGTGAGAATAAATACGCGAGTATCGGGGGCGGAAGCGCGGTCGCCTTCATAAACCGATTGGGCATGCGGTACTGAGTAAGCATTAAAGACTTCGGCGCCGCTTCCCAAATGATTGGGGCTCATAAAACTTTTGCGCTGTTCCCAGCTGGTGTTGGAGTGCATATCGGGTTCAACCGCGTCCAACCACCAAGCATCAAAGCCGTGCACATTAATTTTTTCGTCCAGTTGCTGCCAGAATAAGTCGCGCGCGCCGGGGTTGTAGGCGTCGTAAAATGCATTGAGATAACCTGGGGCGATCCAATCGTGATTACCGGCTTCGATATTACCGTTGAGCATATAACCTTTTTCGTTCAGGGCTTTGTAATTGTCGGTAGTAGGATAGAACTTTGGCCAAACCGAAATCATAATTTGCGCGTTAAGGTCGTGGACTTCGTCCACCATGGCTTTGGGGTTAGGAAAAAACGCTTTGTCAAAATCGTGGCTGCCCCAAGCATCAGTAGGCCAGTAAGACCAATCCAATACGATATTATCGATAGGGATTTCACGTTTGCGGTATTCTTTGAGTGCGCCGAGTAATTCATCCTGTGATTTATAGCGTTCGCGGCTCTGCCAAAAACCATAGGCCCAGCGTGGAAGCATCACGGATTTGCCGGTTAGTTGTCGGTATGCACTGATCAATTCGTCGCTGTTTTCGCCTGCTACCACATAGTAATCAATGGCCTTACCGGTATCCGATGCTAGAGACATCAATTCACCGCGAGATTCAGCCGAAGGGGTATGGTGAAGAAGGCGAAAATAACCGCCCTGAGGTGTCCAGCTAACATGGATAGCTTTCTTAACCCCCGGCACAAAATCAAGTTTTACATTGTGGTACCAAGGGTTCCAGTTCATACGCCAGCGATCAAGTTTTACCTCACCATCAATGTTTAGCTTGGCGTAGCCACTGGAGTACATTAGCAATTCGTGTTTGCCTTTGGTTTCAGAGCTCATGCTTCCCTGCCATTCAATACGCAGGTCGGTAGCATTGGCAGTTTCTGCTGGCAAGGGAATTTCGCGAAGCGTATTGTTAGTTAAGAATTGATAATTTAAATCTGTTTCAACACGCTCAAGTAAGAGCTTATCGCCATCGTAATAGCGAGCAGTTAACCCCCCTTCTTTACCTTCGGCATCAAACAATTTCAAATTTTCGATTAGGGGTGTGGGAGGTGTGGGTTTACCAAAGCGTGAGTCAGAATTGTTGTCCCACAAAATGCCATAGTTTTTAGATGAAATTAAATAGGGAATGCTAATAATCAAATTATAGGTGGTAAGGTAGACGTTCTCCCTAGCGAGGTTTACCTGTCCGTTTTGGTGCTGCCCCAAACCGTAATAGGCTTCGTCATTACTGCGTATAAAACTTTGTTTAAGGGCGAAGGAGTCTTCACTGCTGCCGCTTGGGTCGCGGGTAACGGGTGAGAATTCACCACTATTGAGGGTGCTCAATAATGTTTCGCCCTTGTTGTTGAAAAACCGCAGCTTGCCATTGTCTAGCGAAACCTTAGCGGACATTTTAGCGGTACTTAAGGTCACCACGCGGTTCTCTTCCGATATCTCAAACGCGGTAGTTTTAGGGGCGGCCACCACCATAATGCTATCGGGCAAATTAATGGAAGACAACGGGGACGCGCTTACACGAATAATGCCGTTATCAACAACTTGTAATTGCAGTGTTTGAGTTTTGCCTGTTGCCGGGTTAACCACAATACCGTTGCTGGTTTTACTATATTGACCGGCTTGCTCTTGAACCGACGGAGTATTTTCGGTATTAGATGGCCGTTCTGAACAGCCGCTCAGGCCTTGAATAAGCAGGCCGACCGCAGCCGCCGTTACCAGTGTTTTAATCAGTTTCATGGGCTTTTTTCTCTTGTTTTTGTGGCTTGGCTTCATGATGCTATTGTCCTAATAGGTGGCCATACGAATTTTTAATAGGTGATGCTTATCGTCAAAGTTTAATCCCCAGTCCGTTTGGTCGCCGTTCCATACACGCTCAAATACCCATTCCCCCTCTGGATTGAAATGGCCTTCCTCTACACGCACAATCATATGACGTTTACCTTCCAGTTCACTGGAAGGGCTGAAACTGACACGGGCGCGCAAGGCCGTAACAAGGTATTCATTTTCAGACAACTTGGCGATCAGTGCGCCACCGGACGCTGGCGTATTTCCTTCCGGAGGGGCCACCCAAAACATGGGGCGGCCGTAGCTGACCTCCGCATTCCACAAACCTAAGTCCAGTGTTTGAGTGAGTTGTTTTGCTCTGTCGGCGACTCTCTTTTTACGAGCGCCCTCGTCGGCTAGCTTAGAGTTTTCGGCATTCCATATGGCGCCTGTGGCTTTAGTAGTATCGAGAGGCTCAGCTACTCCCCAAGTCTCGCCTTCATAACTGAGTTTGGCCCACACCTTTGACCACGGGGCCATTAGTTCATAGATTTCACCAAAGTGTGCAAAGGTTTCATCATCGTAGTGTTTCGCCCCAAGCGGGTAATTGGTATAACCCGTGGTATCCATCCCAAAAGGAGCAAACCCGATTCCCTGATGGCCCAGTGTTTCAAAAAAGTATCGAGCAAAGGGCTGATCGTTCCCTATCTCGGCTACGAATAAGGGGTTATTGTTACCAGAGTACAATTCCAATACTTTGGTTACAGTACGGTAATCGCGAAAATAAATATCCGGCGAAATCATATCGATATCGGGTGCGGCGGCCTTCCAGATAGGCAATACATTATCGGTGGCACCACCGCTGGAGTATGAACCCGGCTTGCCTGGGTTAAAGGGATTGCGAAGTGCGACGTTAATATTTATGGGCAGTGGGTAAACGGCCTTACCTGCTGCAGCAATTTCGTTACAATAGCGGGCAATTGCCCAGGCGTGGAAGAATTCGTCGGCGTCATCACCAAATACTTGAGGCCAATTAGCGTCGGGTAACTTATTGTCAGTTAAGCCAAGTTTTTCACGTAATGTCAGCGGTACTGGCTGTTCAAAAATAGCATTGGCGTGGGCAGAATAATCTCTGGCAGCCCCATAAGTACCCGCTTCGTTTTGTACTTGTACCAAAATGACGGTATTTTTTTTATCGACCTTTTTGAGGTGTTTCATAAAAGCGACAAAGGCTTTTTTGTCAGCGTCTAAAGTGGAACGATGCAAGGGTGACAAAGAGTTAAGTGTAGAGCCGTCCTTTTTGTAAACGCGGGGAAAACGCTCGTCATTCAGCTTTACCCAGTCTGGTGCGTAATGCGGCGCGTTATTTTTCCAAGTTGCAAACCAGAGCAATACAAGCTTTATGTTGCGAGCTTGGGCTTGCTTGATCAAAGTGTCCACGTAAGAAAAATCAAACCGCCCCTCTTCTGGTTCTACTTGCTCCCAGGCAACATTGATTTCCAGAGTATTGGCGTGAATTTTTTTTAACACTGGCCATACGTCTTTTAAGGCCGAGGGGTAATTACTTGAGTTGTTGGCTTGTGCACCCAAAATTAGATAGGGCTCGCCATCAACCATTAAGGCGTGGCGGCCATTTTTAGTAACCAGTTCCGGTAGCGAAGCCAATGCTGTACCGCTGACCAATAGCCACAAGCCGGCGAGTAATGGTAACCATTTATGCTGTTTGTATTTCACTCCAATACCCTTTCTTTGTATAAAAAATAGGTTAATTTTTAGCCGCAATGGTGAGTTGATATTGGCTATTGCTACTTGCAGGAAAAACCAAAGAGCCCAAGTGACAGCTGTGTTTAAGGTGTTTTCCGTGGCTTTGTAGAATTATGCGATGACACGGAAAACCGCTGCGCACTGAAACTGCACCGTTGTGTTGGGTTTTTAACACTGCCTGCTCAAGTTGACCTTGTGCCCAGCGTATATCAACCTCGATGTTGCCGCGTGCTTTTAATCCACGGACCTCACCCTTGGGCCAAGCGGTGGGCAATGCGGGTAGCAGGTGTAGTTCACCTAAATGGCTCTGTAATAACATTTCTGCGATACCGGCTGTCGCACCAAAATTGCCATCGATTTGAAAGGGCGGATGGTTGTCCCACAAGTTTTTCAGAGTGCTGTGTTGCAGCTGTTCACTAAGCAGCTTTAATGCGCGGTCACCTTGGTGTAAGCGCGCCCACATATTAATTTTCCATGCTTTGGACCAGCCGGTGCCGGCGTCCCCGCGACCGTTTAAGCTACGCCGTGCAGCTGCGGCCAACTCCGGCGTGGTTAAGGGACTTACCGCTGTACCGGGGTGCAGAGCGTATAAGTGAGAGATGTGTCGATGCTGGTTGTATGATTCATCTATATCCGCACGCCATTCTTGTAGTTGGCCCCACTGGCCAATGCGCAAGCCGGGCTCCAAGCGCTCTAAGGCTTCGTTGAGTTGCTCTGCAAAGGCCTTATCATCAACACGGTTTGCCGTTGTTAAGGTATCCCTAAATAACTGGCTAACGATTTGTTGTGACATGGCGGCACCGGCGGTAAATAAGCCATGCTCAGGTGAATAGCTGGGATTGACTAATAAAGTGTTATTTTCTTCTTCACTCAAAAATGCCAACCAAAATTGCGCGGCACTCTTCATTGCCGGGTAGGCGCGATGGCGCAGAAACTGTTCATCTAGAGTAAAGAGGTAGTGATCATAATAAAGCCGAGCCAGCCACGCGCCGCCTTCGGGTTGCCAGAAAGCGGTTGGCCAAGCGATTAGGCCGGTATAGCCATAAATATTCGTATTAAGAAACAGTGTCCAACCGTGGTCGATTCCCATGCTTTTAAGGCTATCTCTGCCCGAGGGGATAAGAGCGTCAATAAAATCGTATAGAGGCGCGCTGGTTTCGGCCAAATTTGTAGTGTGCGCGGGCCAATAGTTCATCTGTAGGTTGATGTTGACATGGTAGTCGGCGTTCCAGGGGGGGGTATTGGAATGATTCCAAACGCCTTGCAGATTTGCCGGCAACGAGCCGGCTCGTGAAGAGGCAATCAGTAAATAGCGTCCATATTGAAAAAACAGGCTTTCCAACTGCCTATCGAGGGCGGTGTTACCTTTCCCATAATTCGCCAATAAAGCATCGGTGCTAAGCTCAGCTGCGTTAACCTGCGCTGAAGGCCCTGCATGGCCGAGCTGCAGGATCACACGACTAAATAGACCTTGGTGATCGTCTATGTGTCGTTGTTTAAGGATGTTGTAGCCCATTTTCTGGGCGATACTAAGCGTTTGAGAGACATCGGCTGCGGGAGCAGAGGTGCTGCGGTAATGTGGATACTGGTCTTCGTAATTGGTTGCCGCGCTCAGTAGCAGGGTGAGGGTGTCGGCACCAACAACACGTATTTGCGGTGCATCGGTGGAGCCGCTGCTGACCAGCTGGCCGCCATGACTGCGCAATTGTAACTGGCTCGCATAACTTAGACCGTTATCGTTAAGCTGGCCTTCTACGCCAATGGCCGCTTGCTGGCTTGAATCACTGCTGGCGTGAGGGCTTTGTGTGGAAAACACGACGCTGCGATTACTCGGTAGATCTAAACCTATATTGAGGTTAAGGGCGCCTGGTTTACTGGCACTAAACCTAATAGCGATCACACCATCGGGATAGCTAGCAAAGTATTCTCGGCGAAAGTGAATGCCCTCAACTTGATAGCGAACACTGGCGGTACCGGTATTAAGATCCAATTCTCGCCGATAGTGGCTAATGTCACCTTTATGTTGCCAATTAACCACTATATCGCCGAAGGTTTGATAGTTACCATAACCCGGAGAGGCCTGGCCCAGTGCAGCGGCTGCTGCTTCTGGGCTAACGGAGCCTTGCTCGCTAATGCGCTGTTGAATAGCGGTTAATGCCTTGGGAAAGTCGCCGGCCGGCCGGCCAAAGGTATACCCAGCTTTAGATCCTGGTCCGCCTTCCCACAAGGTTTTTTCATTAAATTGAATACGCTCTTGCTGCACGTGACCGGTAATAACCGCACCCATGGCGCCGTTACCGATGGGTAAACCAAGGCTCTCCCAGTCACCGGCTGCCTCGCTGTACCACAGCGTATTCAGTGGTGTGTTAAGCGCACCCCACGCGGTTGCTGCCAGCTGGAGAGAAAGCAAAAAACTGGTCATACAACACAGCAATTTAGGTTTGATAAATGTCATGGCTTTGGCTGCTTTACGAACGTTATTATTGTGAGAGTTTGACGGTAATCTGTAAGGTATTCCGTTTAGGCGTATACCCCGGTAAGGAAGTCGCTGTGAGTCGGCGCGCAGTTAGCACCGCTGGCGATGGCGCTGCGCATACTCTCCATAATGCGCCTGAGTTGTTCACTGTCGAGCTGAGTAACTTGGCGTTTACAGCGTTCAGGTATGTGCTTAAAACCGTTGTACATGGCAATCCAGCTCTGTTCTTGGAAAGACTCTTGCTCCAGCAAAACGATGGAGCCATCTTGGTTAAAGCGGCGAATTTTTTCACTTAAACTTGTCGGTAATGGCAGCGTTTTAACATAGCGCCAAAAGTCACTGTCAGAGCGTGTACTTGCCTTATAATGCAATACGATAAAGTCGCGAATACCTTCGTACTCAAGCCTATTGAGGCGGTTGGCCTCCGCTACCTTAGCGGCATCAATCACCAAATCGGGCAGAAATTGCATGAGTTTTTCTATGCCGGTTTGTATTAGCGAAATGCTGGTTGATTCTAACGGTTCTATAAAGCCACTGGCTAGACCTAAGGCGACACAATTGTTAGACCAAAACTGTTTACGCATGCCTGTTTTAAAGGGGATGGCTCGCGGTGGTGTCAACGCTTCTCCTGGTAAGTGTTTGTACAAGCTCTCCTCTGCCTCCTCATCGCTGCAAAACCGGCTGCAATAGACATATCCATTGCCCGTGCGATGCTGCAAAGGAATACGCCATTGCCAGCCTGAAGTGAGCGCCGTTGAACGAGTATAGGGTAATGGCGCATCGACGTTTTTACTTTGCATAGTTACGGCTCGGTCACAGGGCAACCACTGGCTCCAGTCTTCAAAACCGGTGTGCAGGCAGTCTTCAATCAGTAAGGCGCGAAAGCCGCTACAGTCTACAAACAGGTCGGCTTCCAGCTGTTGGCCGTCTTCGAGTATTACACGTTTAATCTGTGGGGATTGGTTGCACTGCTCCACGGTCTGGAGCTTACCTTCTATACGTTGCACGCGCCTTTTCTCCGCGTATTGACGTAAAAATTGCGCGTAGCGGGAAGCGTCGAAATGATAGGCATAGTTATACAAAGCCAGAGGGTTACTGGCCTCGTCATCGGGCTGCGCAAAGCGACCCTGTTTTGCCATGGCGATGGCGAGGCAGAAATCTTCCAGTGGTAAGTGAAACCCTTCTCGGTATAACTTCAACCAACATTGGTAAAAATCGTATTCGCCGATAGGGCTGCCAAAGGCAGCAAAAGGATGAAAGAAGCTTTCTCCTTTGCTATACCAGTCGGTGAATTCGATGCCGAGTTTAAATGTGGCGCCGGTCGCCCGAATAAATTCGCGCTCAGAAATATTGAGGTGTTGATGCAGTTGTAATATGCCTGGAACGGTGGCTTCGCCAACGCCAACACTGGCAATTTTGTCGGATTCCAACAGCTGTATATGGAGGTCGTGATCGCGGTAGCGTTCGGACAGCGCCGCGGCAGCCATCCAGCCTGCGGTGCCTCCACCAACAATGAGAATGCGTTTAATCGGGGTCGAATTCACGGGTATCTCCTGCTTTGTACTGTCGCGTTTGGCGCAAAAAGAACCGGCGAGCATAAGAGCGGTGGTGCGCGTTTATGCCGCCGGCGGGTGTTGATGGTGTCGTTTTGGGCTTAGAAGTTGGCTCTTAAGCTCAGTGAGTAGCGTGTATCTTGCGAATAAACAAAGGCTGTATGGTTCCCCGCTGCATTTTGATCGATAACCCCACGGGTATCTGACTGACCAATATTGTAGGCGTCAAAGTGCACTGACACGGCGCTACTAATATCGTAACCTAGGGAGAAATCAAGCTGACCATAATCGTCGGAGTACACCGGCAAACGCCAATCTATGCCACCGTTAGAGCCATTCCAGCCGTTGGGACCCACATCGAGGAGTTGTTCACTGCGCCAGTTATAGGCTAAGCGAGCATTCCATCCATACTTTTCATACATGAGCATGAAGTTATAAGTGTCCTCAGACAATCCTTCCAGTGGCAATGAAGCGTATTCAGAACCGTCGGTATCAATTGGCTGTGTTTCAATTGGGACATTGGTATCGCTGTTGATCTTGGTGTAGTTGGCTTGCACACCAATGCCATTAAAGGGCTCTGGCAAGGAATCGAAGAAGTAAGTACCGCCCACTTCAAAACCGCTGATATCCGCAGTACCGGTATTGACGGTAATCTCACTAGTGACCGCGGGGTAGCCTTCAAAGTCTTCAAATTGCAAGGTGGCTGTGCGGAAGAAATCCTTGACGTCTTTGTTGAACAGTGCCGCGTAAAGCATGCCGCCCTCTTCGTTGAAATACCACTCAGCCGATAAATCCAGCTGATCGGCTTCCATGGGTTCCAAATAGGGGTTGGTGCCGTCGGAACTGAGCGTAAAGTCGACCATATCGGGGGTGAAATCGTCGATATTGTCTGGTTCATCCACGTCATCTCGGAAGTCTGCGCTTAAGTTAATCAGTGCTTTCATTCGCCAGAATTCCGGTCGCCAAATGCCCTTGGCCGCGGCAAAACGGATCACCACATCTTCGCTGGCTTGCATGCTCAGGTTTAGGCTGGGCAGCACGTTGCTATAACTGTTGTCAGCGTCGAAGGGTAGGTCATCTGCATAAAACGGCTGAAACTCGTCGGTAACATTGCCGTCATCATCGGTTTCTTGGAGGGTGAAGGTAGGGAAGCTGATCTGTCCGTGAGCGACATTATCGGTTTCCACGTAACGCACACCAATATTACCGCTGATAGGCATTGGCAAGTTGTCGAAACCGAAATCCATACGTACATAGAGAGCGCGTGTGGTTTCATCTTGGGTATTGATATTGTTAACATCGTCTAGGTCCAGAGCTGCATAGTCGGGTGCACAGCAGCCGCCAGGGGTAACCGCTACCACGGCATCAGCCGTGCTTTGGAAATCACGCAGATAGCTGGCGTCATACAACCAGGCCGATGCCGGCACATCGGTATTGCCACGCTGGAAGTCACCGAAGGAGAATTCCGTGATGTATTGAGTGTCGGTGATTTTGGGTAGCGCGTCTGAGCTTGGATAAGGCTGCCAAGAGCTACCGATTTGCCAAGGCTGATAACGAGCCGACCAATTGTTGCCGCCACGATTGTCAGCAGATTTATCGGAGAAGCGTGCACCAGTTTTTACGGATTTTACGATGGAGTCTTCAAAGGCATACTCAAGATCAATGCGTGCAGCGGTAGATTCAGCTTCGTTATCGGCCACAATCATCATCATTTGGCCGTAGCTGTAGTTGCTATAGTCTTCCAAAAACCCAGCATCAACACCAATAGAGGGTGTTCCAGACATGGTGTTTAAGTTGGTAACGCGGGTGTTTTGTGGGTATGCAACTAGGCCAAGGGTGTAGTCTTCGGTTTTTGAACTAGAATCGACGCGCTGAAAATCACCGGTGACACGCAATTTCTCGGTGGCTTGCCACTCAAACCCGGTGCTAATGTCACGAGTTTCGGAGGTGTTTTCCGCTAGGCGAGTACTGGTACCAAAGGGAATACCGTTACCCTGTGCGGTGGTAATGGTGCCACTCACTAAGGCATCGTTATTGTCGTATACCCAATCGTCTGTGGCCTTAACCGGTAGAAAGCTATCAAAACCGCCGCCGGCGTCCAAGAAGAAACCATTCTCTAACCAATTACGCTGAGCTTCGCTGCGAAACGCGGTTAGATAAAATTCCAGTTGGTCACTGGGAGCCCACTGCAGTGCTAAGTATTGGCCATCTCGAGTGCGTTCATAGTCATTGCGCCGCCAGTCTGCACCGCGAGGAACGTAGACGGTTTTATCGGCTTCGATTTCCGCGAAGTCTCCGTCGCCACCCGGTACACGGGGGTGAAAGCTGCGAGTAAGAATGTTGTCGGCGCGGCTGGAAATTTCAGAGGTGGAGAAATCCACTAAAAAACCGAGTTCGCCGTTGCCCACATCCCAGCGGTTGGAATAGAGGCCGGAAAATTCGAAATTGGTTTCGTCAATAATATCGCCGTAGTTCGCTTTTGCGGTAAAACTCACTTGCTGGCCGTCGGTGTCGAAAGGCAGTCGGGTACGCAGGTCGACGATGCCGCCCAAGCCACCTTCTACACGATCAGCGGTGGGGCTTTTGTAAACATCCACGCCAGCCATAAGCTCGGCAGGTACGTCGTCAAAGCTCAAACCGCGACCGCCGTCGGCAGAGAAAATATCCCCTCCGTTTAACTCGCCACGCACTTGTGGAAGGCCTCGAATGGTGACACCGGCGCCTTCCCCAGCGAAGTGCTCTGGGTCACCGGGGTTATCAAAGCGGGAAACCGACACGCCAGGCAAACGCTGAAGGGCTTCCGTGACACTGCGGTCCGGCAATTTGCCAATGTCTTCGGCAACAATGCTGTCGAGAATGTTATCGGCGTTTCGCTTGATGTTTTGTGCTGACATGATGCTGGAGCGTAGGCCAGTGACATAGACCTCCTCTACAAGCTGTTCTTCTTCATCGGCGTCTGTTTCGTCTTGCGCCAATGCAGGTGTTAGTGCTCCCAAGGCGACCAAGGCGAGAACGGATGCACTGCTGCGTAGGTGCGCAGCGAGTGGTATCGGTCTCTGTGCGTGCTTTATCTTCGTGGACATGATTCATCTCCCATTTTTGTTTTTTTATGTGCCAGCGCCGCTGTAACTGGGCTGGGTAAAGCAAGAACCTGATCAATAACCACAACGTAACCCGCTGACACTGGGGTTTTGTAGAAGAAGCTGTTGTACAAGAGCGCGAAGTATTAGTTAAGGGGAATCAATTCACTAATGAACAACGTTTTAAATATGGAAATCGACCTACAAGCGCCATGTTAGGGTATTTTTTTTATATGTGCAATTAATATCATCCATGATTTACGCGCCAAGCTAGGAAGCTGAGCAAACCGCGGCGAGCTTGCTGAGTGTGAGATATGCGCGTGT
>Ga0065722_104344_pt1 | contig 26924 bp, 25 predicted proteins | sample BansetMetagenome_FD_59109 | JGI IMG/M metagenome (GOLD analysis project Ga0065722, IMG submission 59109) | Bankia setacea gill microbial communities from Puget Sound, Washington, USA - Caecum Enriched | ecosystem: Host-associated > Mollusca > Digestive system > Ceca | place: United States... | reverse complement strand
ACTTGAACCGGCACGGCTTACGCCACTACCCCCTCAAGATAGCGTGTCTACCAATTCCACCACTTGGGCATATTTACAAACGTTTCAACCTAAACAGCACTGGGAGAGGAGCCCAAGCCGTATAGCGCGCTATACTAACGTAACCGCGCAACCTTCACAGATTATTAATTTACCGGCACCTGCGGAACATCATCACCTGCACCTTCTGCACCCGCACCCAACGACGGGACTTCGCCCGGCACATCAGACTCGCTAACGGTAGGAATCTCCAACTGCTCCAACTCGGGAAGCGCAAAATCATCGTTAACTTCAGTTTTTTCTTTCGCAATTACAGCCAAAGCAAAGCTTGTAACAAAAAACACGGTAGCAAAAATTGCGGTCATGCGAGAAAAGAAATTACCAGAGCCGTCCGAACCAAACAACGTTTGCGAGGCGCCAGCACCGAAAGATGCGCCCATCTCTGCGCCCTTACCCTGCTGAAGCATGATAAGCACAATGATCGCCAAAGCTGTTAACAGGTGAACCAAAAGTATGATGTTTTCCATTTTTATTCTCTAATTTTGTTACTCTGCAGCGCGACAAATCGCAACAAAGTCGTTGGCATTAAGCGCAGCACCGCCCACCAATGCACCATCAATATCTTTTTGAGCAAACAAACCTTCTGCAGAATCGGGTTTAACACTACCGCCATACAAAATGCGCATTTGATCTCCCTCAGGCCCTAACACCTCTCGGATATAGGAATGAACATCCTGAGCCATTTGCGGTGTAGCTGTCTTGCCTGTACCAATCGCCCAAACGGGTTCATAAGCAATAATACCTTTAGCCACATTCGACAACCCGCAACGCTCAACAACGGCCAGCAACTGCTTACCTATAACGTCAAAGGTTTTATTATCTTCACGGTCAGCAAGCGTTTCACCAACACACAGTACGGGAATCAAACCCTTACCGATGGCTACTTCAAACTTCTCTGCGACCAATTCGGAGGATTCGCTATGATACTCACGACGCTCCGAATGACCTACCAATACATACTGGCAACCACTATCGACCAACATGCTACCGGAAACTTCGCCCGTATAGGCTCCGCTTTCTTGAACGCTCAGATCTTGGGCACCCAAGCCAATATTCGATTTTTCTAGCTGTACAGCCGCCGCAGCTAAATACGGATAAGGGGGACACACAGCCATTTCCGACTGATGAACACCGCCCCACTGCTCTGTTAGGCTAGCCAGCAATTCTTGATTGGCACTAACACTGCCATTCATTTTCCAGTTACCAATGACGATCTTTCGACGCATAAGGATCTACCTTTATTTCTGGTTTTTGATGCAAATTTCTGGCTTGCATGGTTACCCGCAAAACATTACCGCGCGAGCCCAACAAAACGGGCGCAAATAGTAGCGGAGATTGCCGCGGGTTACAACGCCAGAACAATGAAAATCTTTACGAAACCGCTTTACCAACGATCTCGGCTAATTCGTGAGCAATCTCTGACACCAAACTATGCTGCTGCCCTTCAACCATTACCCTAATTACGGGCTCAGTACCGGATGGCCGCAAAAGCACCCGCCCATTACCTTCCATGCGTATTTCAGCATCCGCTATGGCAGACTGAACCACGGGGTCAGCGTCAACATCTATGCGATTATTCACCGGTACATTAACCATCACCTGTGGCATTTTTTGCATTCTCTGTTTCAGGTCATACAGGCTTTGCTGTTCAGCCATAAGCGCCTTCAGTACCTGCAACGCGGCAATAACACCATCGCCAGTTGTCGTCACGTCAGCGCAAACGATGTGGCCAGAGGACTCCCCTCCAATGCTCCAGTTATTATTGTTCATCGCTTCGATCACATAGCGATCACCGACTTTCGCCCGAACAAAAGGAATCTCTAAGCTCTCAAGGCCTTTCTCAAAACCGAAATTACTCATAAGCGTGCCAACGACACCATTACACCCCTCACCCCGCAATTTTCGGTACGCGGCAATAATGTAGATCAATTGATCGCCATCCAATATTTCACCGCGATCGTCGACAAACATAACTCTATCGCCGTCACCATCAAACGCTATTCCCAAGTCAGCATGAGATTCCAGCACCTGTTTTTGCAACTGATTCATTTTTGTAGAGCCGCAATTCAGGTTGATATTCAATCCATCGGGCTCATTACCAATCACAATGACGTTCGCACCAAGCTCCTCCATTACTTTTGGGGCAATGGCGTAGGTAGCGCCGTTAGCGCAGTCAAGCACAATAGTAAGCCCCGCCAAGCTAAAGCCCCAAGGCAGCGTTCCTTTACAAAATTCGATATACCGACCTTCTGCATCGGGTATACGCCGTGCCTTACCCAGCTTTGACGCAGTTGTCATCGGCTTATCAATTTGAGCCTCTATAGCCAGCTCCACTTCATCGGCCAACTTTGTTCCCTGAGTGTTAAACAGCTTGATACCATTATCCCCATAAGGGTTATGGGATGCACTAATAACAATCCCCGCACTCGCCTGAAACGTTCGAGTCAAGTATGCGATGGCGGGCGTTGGCATTGGGCCTAGCAGCCCCACATCGACGCCTGCCGCTATCAACCCGGCCTCCAGCGCAGACTCGAACATATAGCCAGAAATACGCGTATCTTTACCGATCAAGACGGTGCCATTGCCCGTATGATCTTTCTGTTCTGCAAGTACCTTTCCTACGGCCCAGCCGAGCTGTAAAAAAAACTGCGGGGTAATCACACCTTCGCCAACCTTGCCCCGAATCCCATCTGTACCAAAATATTTACGCGCCACTATGGTGTCCCCCATTCTTGACCTGTTGTAGTAGTGTTATTACATCCATTGTTTCGGGCACATCGTGCACCCGAATAATATTTGCGCCATTTTGCGCCGCGATAAGTGCCAACGCCAAACTCCCAGCCAATCGCTCACTCGGCGGTCGCCCCAGCAGCCGCCCCAGCATCGATTTACGCGAAAGCCCTACTAACAATGGGAGCCGCAGCGCCGAAAGCTCGGTCAACCCATTAAGAAGAGCAATATTATGATTATCTGTTTTACCAAATCCGAACCCAGGATCTAACACCAGCTGAGGCGGCACCATACCTAACTCAGACGCAGTGTCTACCACCAGCGCTATACGCGCGGCCAAATATTGACTAACGTCGCCCACGACATCAATGTAAGCGGGATTATCCTGCATTGTGGCGGGATTACCTTGCATATGCATCAAACAAATAGGTAACCCTGTTGTTATTGCTGCAGCCAACGCGCCCTCGCGCTCAAGCGCACGCACATCGTTAAGCAAGCCCGCGCCAAGACGGCATGCCTCGACCATGACCAAGGCTGTTGACGTATCAACCGAAACAACAGCATCTACACGACTCGCCAAAGCCTCCACCACAGGCAGCACTCTATCGGCTTCCTGCTGAGCACTTACATCGGCCGCGCCTGGCCGCGTGGACTCACCGCCAACGTCGATAAATGCCGCGCCAGCCAAGACCATCGCTTCAGCCGCTTTCACGGCGTGATCAATCAAGAGGCGCGACTCACCCCCTGATGCGGCGTAATGCTTACCGCCATCAAAAAAAGAATCTGGCGTTACATTTAAAACACCCATCACTTTAGGGGAAGACAAATCGATAGAACGGGAACCACAATGAAGAAGCATGATAAATGTGAGAGCGCTAACGCTTTTTCCCGTGAAATAATAGACAGGCCTTTCAGCCAAAAAAAGAAACGCCGCCACACTGAAGCATGTGGCGGCGCCTAGCATTAATGCTGGTTAGCAGGGTCACCAACAGACGGGCTGTCAGAAGAACGAGCATCAGAACCGCCAGACCCATCGCCACCAGCACCGGTATCATGCCAATCACGTGGCGGGCGCACTTTACGGCGCGCCATTAAGTCGTCAACCTGATCGGCATCGATCGTTTCGTACTCCATCAACGCATCTTTCATTGCGTCAAGAATATCGCGATTATCTTCGAGTACCTTTTTAGCCTCAACATAAGTCTCATCCACAATCCGGCGAACCTCTGCATCAATGACACTGGACGTTTCACCAGAATACTGAGGGGAGCCCGTGCCAGGGTATGCGCCTTCATCCTCGCCGTAGTGAAGCGGGCCCAACTTTTCCGATAGCCCCCACTTGGTTACCATATTCCGTGCAATTTCAGTTGCACGCTCAATATCATTAGATGCACCTGTTGTAACGCCATCTAAACCCAAGGTCATTTCTTCAGCAATACGACCGCCAAACAAGGCACACAATCGAGACTCCAATGAACGCTTACTGCTACTGTATTTATCCTCTTCCGGCAAGAACTGGGTAACGCCTAACGCTCTACCCCGCGGAATGATACTAACCTTATGCACGGGATCGTGCTCAGGCACTAGGCGCCCAACAATTGCGTGACCCGCTTCGTGGTAGGCGGTATTTTCTTTTTCCTTTTCGCTCATCACCATGGACTTGCGCTCTGCGCCCATTAAAATCTTATCGCGCGCATTTTCAAACTCTTCCATCGTCACCAAACGTTTATTCGCACGCGCAGCAAATAATGCGGCTTCGTTTATCAAGTTTGCCAAGTCGGCGCCGGAAAACCCGGGCGTACCACGCGCTAATATCGACGCTTGCACCTGATCGTCCATAGGCACTTTTCGCATATGAACTTTTAAAATTTGCTCACGACCGCGGATATCCGGTAACCCTACAAACACCTGTCGGTCAAATCGACCGGGGCGCAACAAGGCCTTATCCAGTACGTCTGGGCGGTTAGTTGCGGCAATCACAATAACGCCTTCATTACCCTCAAAACCGTCCATCTCGACAAGCAGCTGGTTCAGCGTTTGCTCGCGTTCATCATGGCCACCGCCATGACCGCCACCACGATGCCGGCCAACGGCGTCAATTTCATCGATAAAGATAATGCAAGGGGCCTGCTTCTTCGCTTGCTCGAACATATCTCGCACGCGAGAGGCACCGACACCGACAAACATTTCAACAAAATCTGAACCTGAAATTGAAAAGAAAGGCACTTTCGCTTCGCCAGCAATTGCTTTCGCCAGTAACGTTTTACCGGTACCTGGAGGGCCTGCCATTAATACGCCACGAGGAATTCGCCCACCCAAGCGCTGAAAGCGAGAAGGGTCTCGTAAGAATTCAACAAGCTCTTGCACATCTTCTTTGGCTTCATCAACACCTGCCACATCTGCAAACGTTGTTTTGACCTGATCTTCGCCTAGCAGCCGAGCTTTACTTTTCGCAAAACTCATAGGGCCCCCGCGGCCACCAGAACCACCCTGCATTTGCCGCATAAAAAACACAAATACAGCTATAAACAACAAAATAGGAAAGCTCGCAACCAAGAGTTGCTCTAATAGGCTAGCCTTTTCGGGAACAGCGCCTTTTACCTTAACTCGATGGTCCAATAGGGTATCCATCAATTTCAAGTCAAGGATTTCTGGCATTACAACCAAAAAAGAGGTGTTATCTAGGCGAATGCCTCGAATCATCTGCCCCTCAATAATGACTTCACTTACGCGATCGTCCTGCACTTCGAGCATAAACTCAGAGTACGTCATTTCATCGCGAGGCGCGGTTTCATTAAAGTTTTGGAAAACGGTAAAAAGTACAGCGGCTATTACAAGCCAAAGTACGAGGTTTTTAGCCATGTCATTCAAGGCTGCTTCTCCTGATTAGTCCGTCCCAACTGAAATTCAATAGGGACTTGCAAATTCGCTATATCCGAGTAATACCCGCAGTCTAGCCTTTAAAGCCCTTCGCCACCAAATAGACTTCTCGAGATCTCGCTCTAGAAGCATCGGGCTTGCGGGTAACAACGGAATTAAAGTGCGCGCGACAATTAAGTAGAAAATCATCGAACCCTTCACCCTGAAAGACTTTGCTGACAAAGTTGCCACCGGGGCTCAGTATTTGAATCGCCATATCAAGCGCCAGCTCAACCAAATACATCGCTTTTGGTTGATCAACCGCCGCAATACCACTCATGTTGGGGGCCATATCAGAAATTACAAGATCTGCGCGTTTTTCTCCCATTGCGGCCAACAATTCATTAAGCACGCTCTCTTCCGTAAAATCACCCTGAATAAAGGTAACACCCGCTATGGAGTCCATAGGTAAAATATCGGAGGCCAAAACAATGCCTGTATCGCCTGCTGCCTGAGCGGCAACCTGCGACCAGCCTCCGGGCGCAGAACCTAAATCGACTACTGTCATGCCGCGCTTAAACAAGCGATCTTTTTTGTTTAGCTCAACTAACTTGTAGCTAGCCCGTGAGCGATAACCATCTTTTTGGGACGCTAACACATATTGATCCCTGAAATGCTCATCTAACCAACGATTACTACTTTTCGATCTGGACATGAGTTCACTCTATTATCTTGTTCCATTGGCCTACACCATTAGCTTGCAACACATAGCCCCAGGCGGATTGCAATCACAACTAGGGCGCGCATTCTAAGAGTATAGGGAAGCTTTGAACAAGCTTTACAAGCCGCTTCATACTACCGCGATACAAATATGGCACGCAATCCACCAGCCCAACCTGCTCGTTTTCTTGTTCCGCACTAAATAAAACGCAGTGCAGGCGCCTATAGTCGCGCTTCTCGGCCATAACCCTGTACAATGTCGCCCCCGATTTAACCTCTCTGTAGCGAGTTCCATCATGAGCCTATCCAACGATAAAGTTAAGCAATACCGAACCATTGGCCACGATCTAAACCCCGTTGTCACCATCGCCGGTAAAGGCCTCACCGAAAACGTGCTTGCCGAAATTGACCGAGCACTTGAAGACCATGAATTAATTAAAGTTAAAGTCTCAATTATTGATCGTGAAGCCCGCAAAGCTGCCATTGCTGAGATAAGCGCTAAATGCTCTGCGCAGACCATCCAAGAAATAGGTAAAGTTGCACTTTTCTTTCGGGCCGCGAAAAAGCCTCACCCAAAGAAATCGAATATTCGCTAAACTTCTAAGCGCCGTATTCAAAAATGCAAATATAAAGGAAGCTTGAATTTGCCGCTTGCGGTTGCAAGGGGTCTTGGCAATACTGCCCATTCAGGCGTCTTCCCATGATAAAAAGCATTAAATTCAAGCTCTGGCTTACGTTTCTCCTCACTCTGCTGCTCAGCACTTCTGCAATGCTGCTGCTGAATCACGCCAGTGTTCGGCAAGGTTTTCTTGATTACGTCACACAACAGGCCATCGACCGGCTGCAATTTCTCGAAAATACGATTACCGAGATCTATTCGAAGGAAATGTCCCTTGCGCCGCTTAAGAACGATAAACGCCTTTGGCGTCGGCTACGCTATCAAACCTTTAGAGAATTTATCGAACAACAGCAAAGACAAGCGGTTAACAATAACGAGCCGCCTCTGCACCCCAGTGTTAAAGCCCATGAACGCGCCTTTATTGACCAGCTGATCCTTACCGACAATAACAAGCAAATTATTGTCGGTAATTACTTTAAAAATGCCGAATATTCATGGCGAGCGCTCTATTTTAACGAACAATTAATTGGGTATATTGGCTACATAAAACCAAAAGACTTCATGCGCTCAGTCGACCGCCTATTCGTCAACCAACAATTGAAAGCTTTCGCTTTGCTGAGCATTGCCATTTTCGCGGGTTCGTTTGTTGTCGCCATGCTCGTCTCCCGCTGGCTCGTTAACCCCCTAAGCGAGCTTTCTCGCGGCGCCCGCCAAATCATCGCAGGCGATTATACTGTGCGTCTAGAGCGCAATACGGCGGATGAGCTAGGGCTGCTTTGCCAAAACTTTAACGAGTTAGCACGCACCCTGAACCTCAACGAAAGCACTCGAAAACAATGGGTAGCGGATATTTCACACGAAATGCGCACTCCCCTTGCGGTTATCAAAGCACAGATAGAGGCCATGCTAGACGGTATTAGGCCAACGACCACCGAAAACCTGCACCTACTCAACAATAAAGTTGATGCTGTTAGCAGCCTCATCAATGATCTCTACGAATTATCCCTATCCGATTTAGGTGCTATGACCTACACCAAAGAGCCTTTACGCCTACAAAAAATCGTTGCGAATGTAGCCCTCGATTACCAACAAAAATTAGCTCAAGAAAAGCTATCGCTAACCATTCGCAACCAGCTTAACGAAAAAACTCGTCTGTTTGCAGATGAAAAGCGCTTACAGCAATTACTGGATAACCTCATTGAAAATAGTGCACGCTATACCGACGCTCCGGGCAAAATTCAGCTAAGCGCAGCACAAACTGAGCATTCGATAATTCTAACGCTTGAGGACAGCGCGCCCTCCGTTCCTGCCGAAGCCTTAGATAAGATTTTTGACAGACTATTCAGGCTAGAAAAATCTCGCAACCGAGCACTTGGCGGTGCAGGCTTGGGGCTCAGTATTTGTAAAAATATAGTTGAAGCGCACGAGGGCACAATAAACGCGTCGCCATCCACTCTTGGCGGGCTGAAAATCAGTATTACGCTACCAATGAACTAAGGAATACGCCTCATGTCCAACACACGCCCCTTAATTCTAATTGTTGAAGATGAACCAGATCTAGCTCAACTCATTCGAGACTACCTGTTAGCGGCGGACTACACCTGCCATCTTATCCATAATGGTGGTGAGGTAATGCCATGGCTCGAAAACAACCGACCCACCTTAATATTACTGGATATAATGCTCCCAGAAAAAGATGGCCTAAGCTTATGCCGAGAGCTACGCGACAAGCCCGCGTGGGCACAAACACCTATCATTATGGTAACAGCCAAAGTAGAAGAAATTGATCGTTTACTTGGCCTTGAGCTAGGGGCCGATGATTACATCTGTAAGCCGTTTAGCCCAAAAGAAATCGTCGCACGAGTAAAAGCTGTGTTACGTAGAACTCTTCCTTCACAACCAACGGCACTCATCGAATTGCACCAAGACAGCCACCACGTTACCATCAAGGGCCAAACCACCGAACTCACAACCATTGAATTCAGCCTGTTTAAATTACTGTACGATTCACCAGGAAAAATTTTTTCTCGGCAATTTATTATGGATAACATCTACAGCGACTATCGTGTTGTAAGTAACCGCACTGTCGACAGCCATGTTAAAAAATTACGCAAAAAACTCCAAGAACTCGCCGCAGACCAAGAGGTTATCCATTCGGTATACGGCGCTGGATACAAATACGAGCCCACACAATAATGACACGTTACTTTTTTTACGCACTTGCCATACTGTTTTTTTGCGGATGCAGCTCGACAAAACCACCCAAGAATTCTGAAACCCAGTTCACTACACGCATAACGTCAAGCGGGTTAAAGCACTTCCAAATACAATTATTACCCCTTGAGACAGAGCTAAGAACTATCGACACTAGAAATACACGGCGCAGAAACGGCGCCCCAAACGCGCCTACGTCGGAGAGAAGCACTAGGCGAACCGAATCAATACTTGTTGCTCAAGCCAATATGAAAATAGCCGAAACAGGGTATTGCAAAGAAGGTTACTGGCTTTTAGATAAAAACTTGTTCGGGCACTCGCCTCTACTGCGAGGAGAATGCAACGATCTAGCGACCAATATTGACAGAACCCAGTTTCCAGATACTATCTTGCGGTGGTGACCGCAAGATAGTGCCCAATTGCCGCCCATAAAAAAACGGACTCGATGTCCGTTTTTTTATGGGCGGGCTCTACGATGCTTTTACATATTTAGATATGTAACACATCGTCAATCTCGTATTCAACATCACCACCAGGTGCCTTAACCACCGCAACATCACCCACTTCTTTCCCTATGAGCGCTCTAGCGATAGGCGATGTCACTGAAATTTTATTGATCTTCACATTCGCCTCGTCTTGCCCCACAATTTTGTAGGCTATTTCTTCGTCGGTTTCAACGTTTATCAGCTTCACTGTTGTACCAAAAATAACTTTGCCGGACGGAGGCATCGACATGATATCGATTATAACCGCCGTTGAAAGCTTGCCTTCAATATCTTGAACGCGACCTTCACAAAAACCTTGCTGCTCACGCGCAGCATGATATTCGGCATTTTCCTTCAAATCGCCATGCTCGCGCGCTTCAGCAATAGCCGCAACAATGCGAGGACGATCAACCTTTTTAAGCTGCTCCAACTCGTCTCGAAGGGCTTTTTCACCTTCGACTGTCATAGGGTATTTTTGCATTAGTTTCAATCGCCCTTATGTTTCATTAACCAGTTATACGTTTATGTAAGTCTTGTAAACGACGCACATCCAGTGGCTTACCGAACCGCAATGCCATACAGAGTGCATTCGCAGCCGCTAGCGTTGTCGTATAATAAACGTGATTACTTTCTGCACTACGACGAATAGACGCAGAGTCTTTAATCGCTTTTTTACCTTCTGTTGTATTGATAATAAGGTGTACATCGCGATTTTTAATCATGTCTACAATATGCGGGCGCCCTTCATTCACCTTATTCACTTGCATTACCTTCAAGCCTGCCGCCTCTAAAACTTTCGCAGTACCCTCTGTCGCTACAAGCTCAAACCCCATGTCGGCTAACTCTTTACCCACTATCACGGCACCTTCTTTATCGACATCGCGCACACTAATAAAAGCCGTACCACCTTCGGGAAGAGCCGAGCCACTACCTAACTGCGCCTTTGCAAACGCCTCAGCAAACGTATCGCCAATACCCATTACTTCGCCTGTCGACTTCATTTCTGGCCCCAGAATAGGATCGACAGCAGGGAATTTATTAAACGGGAATACCGCTTCTTTAACACTGTAGTAGTCAGGAATAATTTCTTTTGTGAAGCCTTGCTCCGCAAGCGTCATACCCGCTTGGCACAATGCCGCCACTTTTGCTAAGGATGTACCAATACACTTGGACACAAAAGGCACTGTGCGCGAACCACGAGGATTCACCTCAATCACATATATTTTGCCGTCTTGATAGGCCAGCTGTACGTTCATCAGGCCAATAACGCCTAATTCACGTGCCATTTTTCTAACCTGCTCGCGCATTTCGTCTTGCACATCTTCTGGCAGTGAGTACGGGGGCAATGAACACGCCGAATCACCGGAGTGCACGCCGCACTGCTCGATATGCTGCATAATTGCACCAATCACAACAGCATCACCATCGGAAACAGCGTCAATATCAACTTCAATCGCATTATTTAAAAAGTGATCCAACAATACAGGGGAATCGTCCGACGCCTGAACAGCCTCCTTCATATAAGTGCGCAGTTCATTTTGCGTGTACACAATTTCCATTGCTCTACCACCCAGTACGTATGACGGGCGAACCACTAACGGGTACCCAACCGTACCGGCCACAGCCAACGCTTCTTCTGTTGAACGCACAATAGCATTATCGGGCTGGAGCAAGCCTAAACGCTGAATCATTTGCTGGAAGCGTTCGCGATCTTCCGCGCGATCGATAGCTTCTGGGCTAGTACCAATAATAGGTACTCCCTCTGCCGCCAGATCGTTTGCCAACTTAAGCGGTGTTTGGCCACCAAACTGAACAATAACGCCTTTTGGCTTTTCTTTATGGACAATTTCAAGCACGTCTTCGAGTGTGACAGGCTCAAAATACAATCGATCTGAGGTGTCGTAATCCGTAGAAACAGTTTCAGGATTACAGTTCACCATAATGGTTTCATAACCATTTTCACGCGCAGCTAAAGAGGCGTGAACACAACAGTAATCAAATTCAATACCTTGCCCTATTCGGTTAGGGCCGCCACCCAACACCATGATTTTCTCTCGACTAGAGGGCTGCGCTTCACACTCCTCCTCATAGGTTGAGTACATGTAGGCGGTGTCCGTCGAAAATTCTGCAGCGCAGGTATCAACACGTTTATACACGGGGTGAATATCAAGCTTATGCCTATGGTCGCGAACGGTTTTTTCACTTACCGCCAGCAAATCACTTAAACGCTTATCTGAAAAGCCTTTACGCTTTAACTGGAACATTATATTGGCGTCGATTTCGGACAATGGCGTTGAAGCCAAGGCCTGCTCCGTGTCGATCAAATCTTTTATTTGCGCCAAAAACCAAGGGTCAATTTTTGACTGGTCAAAGATTTCTTCTACGCTCATCCCGATACGAAAAGCATCGCCCACGTACCAAATACGCTCCGCGCCCGGCGTTGCAAGATCACGTCGTATTGTGCCGATAGCATCGTCAGTTTCAAGGTCTATTTTTGGCTCAAAACCAGCCGACCCAACCTCCAAACCACGCAATGCTTTTTGAAGTGACTCTTGGAACGTTCGGCCAATCGCCATCACTTCACCTACCGATTTCATTTGCGTAGTTAAACGCGCATCGGCATCGCCAAACTTTTCAAACGTAAAGCGTGGAATTTTGGTTACAACGTAATCAATGGAGGGTTCGAACGATGCGGGCGTTGCGCCGCCGGTAATATCATTCTGCAATTCATCAAGCGTATAACCCACCGCTAACTTTGCCGCAACTTTTGCAATAGGGAAGCCAGTGGCTTTCGACGCTAACGCAGAAGAACGCGAAACTCGCGGGTTCATTTCAATAACCACTAACCGGCCATCATCCGGGTTAACGGCAAACTGTACGTTAGACCCACCCGTTTCAACGCCAATTTCACGCAATACCGCAATCGAGGCATTACGCATTATTTGGTATTCTTTATCGGTCAACGTTTGCGCAGGCGCTACGGTAATAGAATCACCAGTATGCACACCCATGGGGTCAAAGTTTTCGATAGAACAAACAATAATGCAGTTGTCGTTTTTATCGCGCACAACTTCCATTTCATATTCTTTCCAACCCAGCAAAGATTCATCGATCAATAACTCGTTGGTTGGCGACAGGTCTAAGCCACGCGTACAAATTTCTTCGAACTCTTCCCAGTTATAAGCAATACCGCCACCGGAACCACCCATGGTAAAAGACGGCCGAATAATAACGGGAAAGCCAAACTCTTTCGGCACTTCATTGGCTTCAGCCATTGTGTGAACAATTTTTGCCCGCGCACATTCCAACCCAATCTTTTTCATGGCTTGGTCGAATCGGTTTCTGTCTTCGGCCTTATCGATAGCGTCTTGTTTTGCGCCAATTAACTCTACGCCGTATTTATCAAGTACACCCTTATCATGCAACGCCAGCGCACAGTTTAATGCTGTCTGCCCACCCATAGTGGGCAACAATGCATCCGGACGCTCTTTTTCAATAATTTTCTCGACCGTTTCCCAAGTAATAGGCTCGATATAAGTCGCATCAGCCATAGAAGGGTCTGTCATAATCGTCGCCGGATTGGAGTTCACCAATATCACACGATAACCTTCTTCACGCAGCGCTTTACACGCTTGAGCGCCGGAGTAGTCAAATTCACAGGCCTGCCCGATTACGATAGGGCCAGCGCCGATAATCAAGATACTTTTAATGTCTGTACGTTTTGGCATTGGAGTTCTATTACCTAGCTAATGTCTTTACTTTGCGTCTTATACGCGGGCAAGGGGGTTACTGCATTCGCAGCAAGGATGGCAGCACTACTTAGCTGCGTCCATTAACTCAATAAAGTGGTCGAATAGTTCGGCCGCATCATGCGGGCCAGGGCTCGCCTCAGGGTGCCCCTGAAAGCTGAAAGCTGGCTTATCCGTGCGGTGAATACCTTGTAGAGAGCTATCAAACAACGATTTATGTGTGGCCACTAAACAATCGGGCAAGCTGGCTTCGTCCGCGGCAAAACCGTGATTCTGGCTCGTAATCAATACCTCTCCCGTCTTCAAATTCTGAACAGGGTGATTGCCGCCGTGATGACCAAACTTCATTTTCACCGTTTTAGCGCCACTGGCTAACGCCAGTAACTGATGACCAAGGCAAATACCAAATAAAGGCATATTTGCCTCGAGCAACGTTTTAATAGCCGTTATCGCGTAGTCGCAAGGTTCGGGGTCACCGGGGCCGTTGGAGAGGAAAACGCCATCTGGCTTCATAGCCAACACATCTTCGGCAGAGGTTTGGGCTGGCACAACGGTAAGCTCGCAGCCACGATCGACCAACATTCTGAGGATATTGCGTTTAGCGCCAAAATCATAAGCAACGACCTTGTAGCGCTTGCCTTCAGGCAGCCCACCAAAGCCGCTCCCCAAAGACCAACTACCGTCAGCCCAAGACTGAATCGTCGACGTTGTGACTTCTTTTGCTAAATCCAACCCTTGTAGGCCACTAAAACCTTGCGCAGCAGCCAACGCGCTCGTCTCGTCTACGTCGCCCGCCATAATACAGCCATTCTGCGCACCCTTATCACGCAAAATACGTGTAAGCCTGCGCGTGTCAATGTTAGCGATACCGAGAATGTTTTTAGCTTTTAGATACTCATCTAAGGATTGTTCGTCACGAAAACTACTGGAGACGAAGGGTAGATCGCGAATAACCAGTCCTGTCGCCCAAATGGAGCCACACTCTTCGTCTTCGCTGTTGGTGCCTGTATTCCCGATATGGGGATAGGTAAGCGTGATAATCTGACGGGCATAAGAGGGGTCAGTTAAAATTTCCTGATAACCCGTGATGGCGGTATTAAAGACCACCTCACCCACAGATTGCCCTTCGGCCCCTATGGATATCCCTTTAAAAACACTGCCATCTTCCAGCACCAATATCGCTGGCCGGCGACCCGCGCCAATTAATTGCCCCAAGTCCTGAACCTCTGTCGCCTGCACCAATGCCAAAAGAATCTCCTCCACGGAATATGCTGAAATGCTGTCGACAAGCCGCACGAAAGAGCATATTCAAGTCATATTTTGAATATGTCGTTCAGGCTATCAGCCTAAAAGATAGCAGAAAGTTACGTGCGGCTTGTGCAAAAAAACGAGGCAGGGACTATTGCCAACGAACCTCGTTTCTTGACGAATCTAGAACCTGATTTGCGCCAATTTTGGCGTCAAAACCAAGCCAGGCGGTATGCGCCTGATCTGAGGCCGGATTCTACTGCAAACAGATTGCGTCTGTCCATGAAAAGCCTAGGGAAAACGACGGAATATCTCGGTGGGTTTGGAACAGATTGAGTTTGCCAAAACCTCATGGTTTTGGCCACCGAATACCTACCCCCCTCTTACGGGCGAAGATAGTCCACGGCATCTTTTAACGTTGTCACCCAATAATCGTCGTTATGAGACGATAGATAACTCACTAAAGCCTGGTGGGCTTTAGACTCGACACTAAGGTAATCGGCCCCCACGCCATGAAACAAATAAACCATTAAACGATTGCTAACTTTTGCCTGCTCAGCCAAAGCAATGAGCTCTTCGCCGGTTTTACCTGCAACGTCAACCGAGTGAATGTGATAGAAATCCATAGCACGAGGATCATTGAACCCATCCGGTGTGACCGCTCTCGCCGCGATAACAAGAGGCTTAATCACCTCAACAACGCTTGCGTTATTAACAACAGTTTCGTCGCCACAGGTATAGGCGAATGTGCGACGCGCCTCACCATCAATAGCCTGCAACAAGCTATTGGTCACATTCAATTCAGCAGCGTATTGTTCAACCGTGTAGATATCCATATCCAAATGCGCAGACACCCACTCCCGGCCCGGCATTGATTTCCGGCAAGGGTGATACAACGTATGATTACCTAATTCATGCCCCCCCGCAGCCAGCGCTCGCCACTCACTCATACGCCCCTGAATATCGCCGCGACCGCCGCTAATATAAAAAGTACCCGTTAACCCTGCTTTAACAAGCTGGGGCGCGGCTATATCTAGATGAGAATTAAGCGTATCGTCATACGTTAGCACCACAGCGGCTTTTGCCTGACGGGGCCATTCAAACGGATGATCCTCTTCCGCAAAAACTATACCCGACAACAGGCTTAACAACACAAACCCTATACCCGCTAACGATTTCATACGCCTCTCTTCTTACGTTAAACCCGCTAATACTGACCCCTTCACGCTCATTTTTCAGAGACATTCACGCTTCAAGCAATTACTTTAACCCGAGCACATCCTGCATATCGTAACGACCACTGGCCTCACTCGACAACCAAACCGCTGCGCGAACAGCTCCACGACCGAACGACATTCGGCTAGACGCCTTATGTGTGATTTCTACACGCTCACCATCAGCCAAAAAAGAAACCGTGTGATCTCCGACAATATCGCCACCGCGCACAGTGGCAAATCCAATGGTCTCCCGTTCACGCGCACCGGTTTGCCCCTCTCTACCGTAAACCGCAACCTTATTTAAATCTCGGTCTAAAGCATTGGCAACTACTTCGCCCATACTTAATGCCGTTCCGGAGGGCGCGTCCACTTTATGTCGGTGATGCGCCTCGTACACTTCGATATCCACATCGTTACCCATCGCACGCGCAGCCAAATCTAACAGTTTGAAACATACATTTACGCCGGTACTAAAATTGGAGGCCATACACACACCAATACTCGCTACCGCAACATCAAACGTTTGCTTTTGTTCTGGCGAAAAACCGGTCGTACCCACAACCATTCCCTTGCCAGCCGCTCCACAAATCTGGGCATTAACAACGGTTGCAACGGGGGCAGTAAAGTCGATTAACACATCAAACTGGTCCACAACCGCTCTAATGTCGCCCACAACCGTTACGCCGTTTTTGCCAATTCCAGCAAGCTCGCCAGCATCGGTGCCCACCAAAGAACTATCCGGGCGTTCAATAGCGGCCGTTAGCTCAGCACCTTCGGCGATACTCACCGCTTCAATTAAGGTTTTTCCCATGCGCCCACCGGCGCCAGTTACGGCTATTCGAGTTGTCATAGAGAGTCTTCTTTTGTTTTTTAAAATACTTTATGTCAATAGGTTAAAGAATAAAGAATGTTATGTAGGAGTAAAAGGTCTTGCCGCCACTCTGCCGCCCGAAAGCATGAATTGTGGGGATACCCTAGGAACTCTGGCCCGCATGAATGCGGACGAGAAGACCTAGGGATGAAATTACGGCGCGCGTCTAGAGTAAGCACGCGTTGCTTGTAGGCTATAGCGCCAAACAATTGATGAGTAATTTTTATAACGTAAAACGCTTCAGCGTATAAAACAGAATAGAGGCTTAAACGAGCACTCTACATTTTCATATCGCCAAAAAAACTTTTCATTCCATCAAACCAGCCGTGCTGTTTGGGCGAGTGCTTTTTACCTTGAAATGACGTTCGAAGCTCTTCGAGTAAGTCTTTTTGCTTACCACTGAGATTAACCGGCGTTTCCAAAATAACACGACACAGCAAGTCGCCCGCAGTACCACCACGAATAGGTGAAACGCCTTTGCCTCGCAAACGGAACAGCTTTCCTGTTTGAGTTTCAGCCGGAACTTTCAACTTAACGCGCCCATCTAGTGTAGGCACTTCTATTTCGCCACCTAAACACGCATCAAACATACTAATAGGCACTTCACAGTATAAGTTTTTGCCGTCGCGCTGAAATATTTCATGATCTTTAACCGACATTTGCACATACAAATCGCCTGATGGACCACCCTCTGCACCAGCCTCACCTTCACCGGCCAAGCGAATTCTATCGCCAGTATCGACACCCGCAGGCACCTTAACCGAAAGTGTTTTCGTTTCTTCTACACGCCCTTGCCCGTGACAACTGTTACAAGGGTCTGAAATAGACTGACCTTTACCACGGCATGTAGGGCACGTTTGCTGCACAGAGAAAAACCCCTGCTGCATTCGCACTTGGCCATGCCCACCACAAGTATTACACGTAATAGGGCTAGAGCCTGGCTTCGCACCGTTGCCGCCGCAAGTACCACAGCCCACTAAGGTAGGCACTCTAATTTTAACCGTGGTGCCGCGAACAGCGTCTTCAAGAGATAAGTCTAAGGTATAACGTAAATCTGACCCGCGAGCAACGCCACCGCGCCCGCCTCTTCCACCACTGCCGCCAAATATATCGCCAAAAACATCGCCAAAAACGTCGGAGAAATTCCCGAAACCTTCGCCGCCACCGCCCATTCCCGCTTGACCATCTACGCCAGCATGGCCGTATTGATCGTAAGCGCCGCGTTTTTGCTGGTCAGAAAGCACCTCATAAGCTTCGGAGGCTTCTTTAAATTTTTCTTCCGAATCTTTATTGCCTTCGTTACGGTCGGGGTGATGCTTCATAGCCACTTTACGGTAGGCTTTTTTCAGCTCGGGTCCTGAGGCATCTTGAGCAACACCAAGTACCTCGTAATAATCGCGTTTTGACATAGGGGCTTAACTTCTTCGTTTACTAATAATGGTTGTCTGCGCTGCTTTTTTACGGCGCCTTTAAACACAACAAGCGCGGGCATAAACCCCGCGCTTCTCGGAAAGTTTGAAAGATTAAAAACGTAACTTATTTGTTTTCGTCTTTTACTTCTTCAAACTCTGCGTCAACAACACCTTCTTCAGCAGGCTGCTCTTGGCCCGCGTCGCCACCAGGCGCTGCACCTTCTGGCCCCGCTTGTGCCGCTTGCTCTGCATAAAGTTTTTGTGCCAATGATCCCGAGGCATCAGTTAGCTTTTTCGTTGCCGCTTCCATTGCCTCTTTATCTTCGCCTTTTGCCGCAACTTCCGCTTCCTTAATGGCCTCTTCTATAGCGGCTTTTTCTTCATCGGTTGCTTTATCGCCAGCTTCCTCTAAAGTTTTCTTCGTCGCATGAGCCAAACCTTCTAAGGTATTACGAGCAGAAACAACTTCTTCGAACTGGCGATCAGCTTCAGCATTGGCTTCAGCATCTTGTACCATTTGATCGATTTCATCATCGCTTAAACCAGAAGACGCCTTAATAATAATCGACTGCTCTTTGCCCGTAGCCTTATCTTTCGCCGATACATTCAAAATACCGTTTGCATCGATATCGAACGTTACCTCAACCTGAGGCACGCCGCGAGGTGCGGGTGGGATGTCTGCCAAGTCAAAACGACCTAACGATTTATTCTGTGATGCTTGCTTACGCTCACCCTGAACAACATGAATCGTTACAGCGGTTTGATTGTCTTCTGCAGTAGAAAATACCTGTGATTTCTTTGTAGGGATAGTTGTGTTCTTTTCGATTAAGGCGGTAGCTACACCACCCATAGTCTCAATACCCAACGTTAAAGGCGATACATCTAACAACAATACATCTTTAACATCACCCGACAATACTGCACCTTGAATAGCTGCGCCCATTGCAACCGCTTCATCAGGGTTTACATCTTTACGTGGCTCTTTACCGAAGAACTCTGCCACTTTTTGCTGAACCATTGGCATACGGGTTTGCCCGCCCACCAAAATAATATCGTCGATATCACCAACGGCTATATCAGCATCTTTTATCGCTTGCTTAACAGGCTCTAAAGAGCGCGTTACTAATTCTTCAACCAAAGATTCTAATTTCGCACGAGACAATTTAACGACCAAGTGCTTAGGCCCTGTTGCGTCAGCGGTAATGTAAGGCAAGTTAACTTCGGTTTGCTGGCTAGAGCTGAGTTCGATTTTTGCTTTTTCTGCCGCTTCTTTTAAACGCTGTAAAGCTAAAGGATCACTGTGCAAATCGATACCGTTAGCGGCCTTAAACTCTTCAGCCAAATACTCAATTAAGCGCAAATCGAAATCTTCGCCGCCCAAGAAGGTATCACCATTGGTAGACAACACTTCAAACTGGTGCTCGCCATCAACGTCGGCAATTTCAATAATAGAAATATCGAAAGTACCACCACCTAAATCGAAGACCGCAACCGTATGGTCGCCTTTGGCTTTGTCCATGCCGTACGCAAGTGCTGCCGCCGTTGGCTCGTTAATAATACGCTTAACTTCTAGACCAGCAATTTTACCTGCATCTTTCGTTGCTTGGCGCTGCGAATCGTTAAAATACGCTGGAACAGTAATAACCGCTTCCGTAACACTCTCGCCCAAATAATCTTCGGCGGTCTTTTTCATCTTCTTCAAGACTTCAGCTGAAATTTGAGGCGGTGCTTTTTTATCGCCCTTCACTTCCACCCAAGCATCGCCGTTATCGGCGCCAACAATCTTATAAGGCACCATTTTGATGTCTTTTTGTACAACATCATCTTTAAACTTACGACCGATCAAGCGCTTAACCGCAAACAATGTGTTTTGTGGATTAGTAACGGCCTGACGCTTAGCGCTCTGGCCTACCAAAATTTCATTGTCGTCTGTGAAAGCAACAATAGACGGCGTTGTACGATCGCCTTCGCCGTTTTCGATTACTTTAGGTTTACCATTCTCCAAAACCGACACACAGGAGTTAGTAGTCCCTAAGTCAATACCAATAATTTTGCCCATTGATCATCTCCAATCTTTAATACTGGCAGGACGAATAAACTCGACCTGCAAAAATTTTGCGCTTAACCGGCAATACGCCAGTGCATTGCTTGATGTCCAATATTGGTTCTATCCACCGATATTCAAGGGACAGGCCCAATATTATGTGTATTTTTTATTCAGCCTTAGAGACCACAACCATCGCAGGACGCACTAAACGCCCATTTAAGGTGTAACCGCTCTGGTAGACGTTGACAACCGTATTAGGCTCAACATCCGGAGACGGTACGGCGGTCATTGCCTGATGAAACTCGGGATTGAAAGGCTCACCCTCTGGGTGCACTTGCTCCACGTTATGTCGCTTAAGCGCATCCATTAACGATTTCACTGTCAGCTCTACGCCCTCTGTAACCGAGGCCATATCGGCGCCTTCGGCCGCAGCGGCTTCGATAGAGCGCATCATATTGTCGGCAACCGGCAACATATCGCTTACAAACTTTTCCAGTGCGTACTTATGCGCCTTCTCTACATCAAGCTCGGCTCTACGACGCACATTCTGTGCATCCGCTGCCGCGCGAAGCGCTTGCTCTTTCGCTTCGGCTAACTCAGCTTCCAGCTGTTCTATTCGAGCAGCTAATTCATCGCTTGTTGGTGCTTCGCTGTTATCAACAGCTTCTGCAGCATCGGCCGTGGGTTCTTGACTGACCTGATCGTCAACCAGCTCTTCAGTCGTGTTGTTTTCGGGTTGATCCTGATTACTCACATGTATCTCCAACTCATCGTTCAACTCATAACGCTATTCGCAATTCAGCTGTGAGCAATATGGGGCCACTCAAAGCACATTCAAGCCCAAAATTTGAACCGCTCAGGCCAAGATTAAAAGTGTTGCCACATAACCCAGAAATACTGTATAAATACACATGTCAAAACACTGTATATAAAAACACCTTTTAGATTTTCCGCGAACCCGCCCTAACAACACCAAGGAGCCCGCCGTGTTAACGCATTTGCATATCACAGACTTCACCCTGGTAGACCACCTAGACCTTGAGTTAAGCCGCGGGCTAACCACCATCACCGGTGAAACCGGCGCGGGAAAATCAATTACGCTCGACGCCCTAGGCCTTGCGCTTGGCGATCGTACCGATGCAGACAAGGTCCGTCCTGGTTGCAGCAAGGCGGACATTCACGCCAGCTTTGATATATCCAACCTTAAATTCGCACAAAAATGGCTAGAAGAACATGAGCTCACCGACGGTGACGACTGTATTCTACGCCGCGTTATTACGGCCGAGGGCCGCTCCAGAGCGTTTATTAATGGGCAAACCGTCACTCTCAACCAGCTGCGCACGCTGGGCGAAATGCTTATCGATATTCATAGCCAGCATGAGCATCAATCACTGCTCAATTGCCGCTCACACCAGCGTTTACTCGACGCTTTTGGCGGCTTAAAGCCTCTAGCCAAGCAAGTTAAAGAAACGTTTCATTCGTGGCACTGCGTGAATTACCAACTCGAGAGTCTCAAAACACAAAACGAGGATTTGAATGCACGCTTTCAACTCCTACATTACCAAGTAGAAGAACTAAATCAGCTTGCCTTACAAGAAAACGAGCTTGCCCAGCTAGAACAAGAACAGCGAACCCTCGCAAACGCCGAAACCATTAACGGCAATTGCCAACATGTTGTCAGCCTATGCGGCGATGACGAAGGTATCCAAGACCGCCTTAATAATGCGCTACATTTACTCAGTACCCTCCAAGATAAACCTCAGAAACTACATGAAGCCGAATCACTCCTAAACAACGCCCTTATTCATTTGCAAGAAGCGCAATCGGAACTGGATCATTTTCTAGACGGCCACGAACAAGATGAATCTCGGCTGGGAGACGTTGAGCTGCGGCTAACCGCAATTTATGAAATCGCACGCAAACACCGCATTCCGGCCGAAAAACTAGAACAATTGCACCGTGAATTAGCGGCCGAACTTAGCGGGCTACAAAGCGGTGACGATCAAATCGAATCTCTAGAAGCGCAACGAGCAGAAGCCCTAACAATTTACCAACAACTCGCAACTGAACTCAGCGATCAACGTCAATTCGCGAGTGCTCGACTCGCCAAAGCAGTAAACGACAAACTCGCCCAGCTGGCTATGAACCACGCGAAACTCAGCATCGCGTTGCATCAAACAACCTCCCCTACAGCTGGAGGCAGCGAAGCTGTAGAACTATTGATTAGCACTAACCCTGGCCAACCTGCCAAGCCTTTATCCAAAGTCGCATCGGGAGGAGAGCTGTCTCGGGTAAGCCTTGCCATTCAAGTGGTAACAGCTCAAACATCCACCATCCCCTCCCTAGTCTTTGACGAAGTGGACGTGGGCATAGGTGGCACAACGGGCAATGAAGTTGGCCAACTACTGCGTGAGCTCGGCAAAAACGCACAGGTACTCTGCGTTACCCACCTTGCTCAAGTCGCCAGCAAAGGCCACCAACATTTGGTTGTGAGCAAACAAACGGACAAAAAATTGGGCGCAATCTCCTCAATGAAAATGCTTTCCAAACAAGAGCGAATCACCGAAATAGCCCGAATGATGGGCGGAGACGTAGACTCGAAAAACTCCTTGGCCCACGCGAAAGAAATGCTGACAGCAACAGGCTGAGAGCTGAAACTACACATAATATAAAGAAGAAAGAAAAGTAAGATTTTAACAAGCGCTCAAATAACGCACAGCTGCAGGTTACATCACACTGTAACCTGCCTTAACCGCTAAACATCACCTAGCTTTTTAAGGGCTTCACATACAACACCAAGCTATGGCCAGTAATCTCGTAGCCGTGGGCTGCTGCAATTTCATTTTGTAATTGCTCAATTTTTTCGTTATGAAATTCTATGACCTTACCGGTTTCGATACACACCATATGATCATGATGATCACCTCTATCTAACTCAAATACAGAATGGCCACCATCAAAATTATGGCGCTCGACCAAACCGGCGCTCTCAAACTGGGTCAATACACGGTAAACTGTTGCTAAGCCTACATCTTCCCCCGCCTCTAAAAGCAGCTTATAAACATCTTCTGCACTTAGATGACGATCCACGGAATTTTCTAGGATTTGTAAGATCTTAACTCTCGGCAGCGTGACCTTTAGGCCTGCTTTGCGCAATTCTTGGTTTTCTACTGCCATTTAGATGCTCCTTTAGGCTTCTCAGGTGATAAACAGATCGGGTATTATCCTCGGCCAACAGATTTTCGGAAACCCCCTCATGCAATTTGTTTTAAAGACTGTACTTTTGATCGTAGTGCTTTTTGCCGCAACTGGCTGTTCTCGTCTGCAGTTTCCTTGGGTTTATCGCATATATATCCAGCAAGGCAACCATATAGACGCCGAAAAGGTCGAGCAACTCGAAGTCGGCATGACTCCCGAGCAAGTCCGCTTCCTAATGGGGAACCCACTCATCGCCGATACTTTCAATGCAGATCGCTGGGATTACTACTTCACCATGATTCGTGGAGAAGACCAGCTGAGTGAATATCACTTCACCGTGTATTTTGAAAACGGCCTGCTAGAGCGCTGGGAAGGCGACTACAAAAAGAAACGTAAGCCGAAACCCATTGAAAAGCCAGAGGACACTGCTGGCGACGAAGATGACACACCAGTAGATATAAACGCCGAAGGCGCGCCTTTACCGGTAGAAAGCACCCCCGCCACCTAACAAGCACGCCCCGCTCTTAGACGAAGCATACCCAAAAGGAAGCGTACTTACGCTTCCTTTTTATTTTTCTCTGCTCGCCTTCTGCGAACCTCTTTAGGGTCGGCAATCAACGGACGGTATATTTCTACCCGATCCCCCTCTTGCAAAATATGCTCGCTGGGCTGTTTCAGGCCTTTTGTACCCAATGCCTGCCCAAAAATACCCATTTTTGCTGCGGCCAGATCTAAATCAGCAAAAAAATCGGTAATCCGCGACTTTTCTACTGCAATTAACGCCGTAGTACCCGGCGCAACCAACAACTCCACAATTTTCTGCTTATCGGGTAACGCAAAGGCTACTTCCACACGAATAGGCTCAATATCGCTCATTATCTGTATTACCTAAATGCCATATAAGTATCGAAATAGCCGGCAAAACAACGCACTATCACGATGAATAAATATGCTTAGCGCGATTACACAACGCAGTAACCTGCTCAGAAGCTGCATGCTCAAACAACTTGCCCGCAGCAAGGGCGACGAGTCTATTGGAAAACTCAAACTCAATCCAGAAACTTACCTTACAAGCCTCTTCCGAGAGAGGCTGAAAGTCCCACTGCCCCTCCAACGACTTAAATGGCCCGTCGACTAAGCGCAAATGCATAGAGTCTGGGGCGTGCAGCGTGTTATGCGTAACAAAAGACTGCCGGATACCCGCCATCTCTAAATCTAAACGCGCCTCCAACCAATTCTCGCCACGCGCCAACAGCTCTGCGCCCACGCAGCCAGACATAAACTCAGGGTAGGCCTCAAAATCATTGACCAACGCAAACATTTGTTCCGCGCTAAACATCACCAACGCCGAACGCTCAATACGCTTCGCCATTAATTTACAAGCTTATCGTAGAGGCTCGCTATCATGATAAACGCGATTAATGCCGGTGAAACGTAACGCACAACAAACAACCAAATATCAAACAAGGGATGGCCCTCTGCGTCCATTTCAGAACATACAATAGCCCGGCGCATTAACCAACCCACAAAAATTGCGATAAATAAGCCGCCCAAGGGCAACATAATTTGTGAGGTTAGGAAATCGAGCGCATCAAATATAGCCCCGTTATAAATACACGCAATACCGCCCAGCCAAGCCACAGATGTCAACAACACCGTAGACGCAACGCGATTAAACCGCTTTGTCTCGGCTAACCACGCAACACCCGGCTCAATTAACGATACCGCCGAACTCCACGCAGCTACCGACACCAACAAGAAAAATAACGTACCAAACACTTGGCCGCCCGGCATATTTCCAAAAGCTACAGGCAAACTAACAAACATTAGCCCAGGCCCTTCTGAAGGAACCAAGCCATCCGTCGCAAATACAATAGGGAAAATAGCCAAGCCCGCTACCAGCGCAACAACCGTATCAAGTACGCCCACTGTAATAATCGTACGCCCTAAACTCGCATGCCGTGGCATGTACGCGCCATACGCCATAATCGCGCCCATCCCCAAACTAAGGGTAAAAAAGGCATGCCCAAGCGCAATACGCACACCAGACCAGCTCAATTTATCGAATTTGAAATCGAACAAAAACTGAAAGGCTGCCGCGAAATCGCCCTTTATAAAGCCATAAGCCAACAAAATAATCAGAACAACAAACAAGAACGGCATGAGCACCCGCGCAACCATGCCCAAACCTTTAGTCACACCTGCCGCAACCACGCCAAGCGTCAGCAAGACAAACGCACTGTGCCACAGTACTTGGCCGCCTTTATCACCCAGCAAACCACCAAACAGTTCACCCGCTTGCTCACCGTTTACACCGCTAAAAGTGCCAGAACCGGTCGTAAAAATATAATTAAGCGCCCATCCTGCTACCACACTGTAAAAGGACATAATCATTAGGCCTGCGAGCACACCCATCCAACCGATAGCCGTCCAGCTACCATGCAAACCCGCCTCTTTCGTAACATAGCGCATTGCATTAATGGGGCTCATCCGCCCACGTCGACCAATCAGCACTTCGGCCATCATCACCGGAATACCCACAATCGCAATACAAATCAAATACACCAGCACAAAAGCACCGCCGCCGTTCTCGCCGGCAATATACGGAAACTTCCAAATATTACCCAACCCCACGGCAGAGCCTGTGGCCGCGAGAATAAACGTCCAGCGGTTAGCCCACACGCCATGCATCTTTCGTTGATCCATTACTCCCCCCAGAGGAAATTATTATCGGATTCACTAAAGTCGCTGATTGTAGCGGTAAACACCCATTAAAGTTAAGGCTCGAATACACCGCTATCGCGATTGTGCTAGCGACATTGCCATCCAGCCCCTATAATCCGCGGCTATGGCCAAAAAGAAAAAAACAAGCAGTAATACCATTGCGCAAAATCGCCGAGCCCGACACGACTACTTCATTGAAGATCGCTTTGAGGCAGGCATTGCCTTATCCGGCTGGGAAGTAAAAGCCTTGCGCGCAGGGCACGGGCAACTCACCGAAAGCTACGTCAACTTTCACAAAGGCGAAGCATGGCTCCAAGGCGCCCAAATCCAGCCACTTCCCCAAGCCTCTACCCACTTCGTAACAGACCCAACACGCTCGCGCAAATTGCTTATGCACCGCAAAGAGCTCACCAAACTGTACGAAGCCACCACCCAGAAAGGCCACACCATCGTCGCCACTGCCATGTACTGGAAACAACACTTGGTAAAGTGTGAAATTGCCATTGCAAAAGGCAAGCAGCAACACGATAAACGCCAAACTGAAAAAGAGCGCGATTGGAACAAACAAAAACAACGCATCATGCAAAACCCATAAGCAACACACTCCCCGCCAGATACGTAATCGCTACATACACTCGCCATAATCAGTTATACTGCTTAGCTAACTCGTGAAAGCGAGTTTCCGGGGGCGATTAGGATTCGACGCCGGTATCAAAGCCCAAGGTGCATGTCGTGATGGTAGCCAATCACGTT
>Ga0065722_100230_pt1 | contig 27459 bp, 26 predicted proteins | sample BansetMetagenome_FD_59109 | JGI IMG/M metagenome (GOLD analysis project Ga0065722, IMG submission 59109) | Bankia setacea gill microbial communities from Puget Sound, Washington, USA - Caecum Enriched | ecosystem: Host-associated > Mollusca > Digestive system > Ceca | place: United States... | reverse complement strand
CTTAGAGAATATGGCGGTGAGGGAGGGAGTCGAACCCTCGAAGACTTGCGCCTTACACACTTTCCAGGCGTGCTCCTTCGGCCACTCGGACACCTCACCTTGTAATCATCTACCACGGTAAACTATAAACATAATTAACCCGAAAACTCGAGCTAGACCCTACCTAAACAGGCCTGCTGTGGAGGCGGCACACTCTACACAAAGGTTTAATTAAACGCAATCCCGTAGCATCCCAAATTAGCTCTACAACATCTCCACCACGGGGCAATAATGAGTGGTGTTATAACCTGAGCGATAATTTTCGACACGAAAAACCGCTTCGTATATATTACTTTATACATAAAAAGTCGAAAACCTGCGTTTTGTAGCCCATACTTGATCTAACATGACATGTAGGTGCCATACATTCTGCGCCGCTAAAACACTAATCTGGAAAGCCGTGGATATACACTCACCACATTTTATTTTCATTATTCTCGCCGAAGTCATCGGCGTGCTTTTTATCGTCTGTATTTTCTTGGCCGTTCGCAACCGATCGCTAAAAACAATCGCCGGCAAGCTACAATCTCGTATGGAGCAGTTAGTCAAAGACCTCCGCACAGCAAGAGCTCAGCATAAACAGGACAAAGAAGCCGCGGGTGCCAACGCCAACGCCTATAAGCGCGACATTAAGGTACAGCTAGAAAAAGCTCGGCAGCATCATGAACAATTGGCAAACGGTGCAGAAATCGCTCTCGATATCGCACCCGAAACCCCGCTACCGCGCCGAGTTGCTGCGCTCCGCCACGCCATTTTGCTTTCAGAAATGGAATCCGTAGCGGTCAACCCGAACAACGATGCGAACTGGAAGCAAATCGACCAAAAATACACACAAATCTTTAGCTTCAATAGTGACTACGCGGCTTCGACCGACAACTCCTCTATAGAGCATGAGCTAGAAACACTGCAATCAGACTTGGCCAATGCACACAAACGTATCAGCAACCTCGACAAATTCAAGGCACTCTATTTCGATTTAGAAGCAAAGTGGGACGCCTGCAGGGAAACAGCGCAATCGCAGATAAGCTCCCTCGCGGAGATTGCCGCCAACTCAGACGATGCCAAAGTCTTAGAGTCTGCACTGCAGAACTATCACGACAGCTACAACGAGTTCGACAAACTCATTGCCGAGGGCGTAGAAGGTCCCAGTCAGATTGCCGACAAAGCCAGCGACGAAACGGCTGGAGAACTGCGCCACTTGCGCTCGGTTGCCGCCGACCAGCACAAAATAATTAAAGGCCTTCAGCAGAAACTCCGAAATGCGAGTTCAGCAGAGGAAAAGGATGAAGTGGTCGACGAGCTGCAGGGGCAACTGGAAAAACAAATTCGATTTGTACAAGAGTCTGAAACCTGTATTCAGCTATTAGAGGACGAACTCAATAGCTCCAATCGCGAAATAGAGCGATTGCGGAGTAAAGCAACTCAAGCCATACAGCTCAAAACAGAGTTAAAGCAGCTGCGAGATGAAAATGACGATTACGAAATGCAAGTCTACGCCCTCAAATCAGAAACCCGTCGCCTAGCGAGCAGCATCAAAAACAACGCCCCAAGCTCGAGTGATGACAGCGTGAATCAGGCTCTCAAAAAGAAACTTTCCCTAGCCGAGGCAAGATATACCGAACTCGAAGAAAAGTTTCTTGAGCTAAAGATGCGGCAACCTTAGTGCGGACAGTCGCAATATAGCGACAAACACCCAGTCATCGGCTCATCTCGTCATTACCCATCGCTGCCCACCCCTACAGCTCATAACCCGCCCGCAACCAGCAAAGTTAGAACCTCGACTAAAACCATTTTTTGNTGCACTATTACCGGCTGCTGAACGGCCTTAGTAGAGCCTTACGAAAGCGATACATTGCTTACTCACGCGCAAATGCGTGTCAAAGCTAGGGGTCTACGCTCGCCGCCCTGCGGTACCGATGGCTGGTTTGTGTTTCGCGTTTAGCAACTAAAACTATAAAAAATTACTCGACCAATACTTCAGCTAGGACAGGCATATTCATGGCAGACCCACACAACAGGGCTTCCGAGCGGCTGGCTACGGATTTCACCCTGCGCCAAAACGATATTCGCACACTCATCTGCATTGCCGCTGCCGGCACAATTGCGGTAAACGCGGGCTGGCCAAAATTTGAGCTGCTAGATGCCGCTATCGCAGTTGCTATTTTAGTTTACGCCATCACAACCTTTCTTTGGCTGCGCAAACGCTCCCACGACGACCATCGCGCCAACCTAATCAATAAGATCATGAGTGTTGACGCCGTGGCCATGGGCGTAACCGTAGGGCTATGCGGCCTGAGTATATTGCCCACTATTCTGTTTGCCACCATGATTCAGTTCAACAGCCTGATTAACGGCGGCCTAAACAAATGGCTGCGCGACAATGCTGCATTTATCGCCGGCATTGGGCTTATCGTGCTGGTTCGGGAGCCGCAATGGATCCTAGCAGACAAGCTAGAGCTGAGCATTGTCAGCCTAATCGCTGTATTCACCTACTTCTGTGCTTACGCGATTTTTGTTCACACCCGCTTACACAAGCTCGACCTACTCAACAAGAAACTCGGCAATGAACTAACACTACACAAGTTGCGTACCTATAAGCTATCTCGCTACCTAACGCCTCCCGTATGGAAGGCGATCAACGAAGGTCGGGAAAAAACACTCTCTGCAGAGCGCCGCCGCATCACCGTATTTTTCTCCGATATTTGTGGCTTCAGCTCGCTAACAGAAGAGCTCGAAGCCGAAAGCCTGACCGACTTGCTCAACACTTACCTCACGGAAATGGTCAATATCGCAATAAAGTATCGCGGCACCATCGACAAGTTTATGGGCGACGGTATCTTAATTTTATTCGGCGACTCACAAAGTGAAGGCTTGAAGCAGGACTGTATCCGCTCACTGGCAATGGCGATTGAGATGCGCCGCAAAATGAAAGAACTGCAAACTCATTGGTACAACCAAGGGATTAAGAAGCCGCTGCAAATTCGTATGGGCCTCAACACTGGGTATTGCACCGTAGGCTCGTTTGGTACCAGTCACTACATGGACTANACCGCNCTTGGCACCCACGTAAACTTGGCTAGCCGNNTAGAGTCGGCCGCTGATCCGGGGGAANTTTTAATTATCCCACTGAAACCTAGGTCACTGGTAAANGAATGTGATTATGTGTCGCGACAAGGGTGAGATTACGGCAAAGGGGTTTAGCCACCCCATCAAGGTTTACCAAGTTGTTGATTTCCGCAAAGACCTAGGTCGCCACCAGAGCTACTTCGAGCACAACATGGAAGGGTTCGCGATGCACCTCGACCTCGACAAGATCAAAAACTACGACAAAGAAAAAGTTGTCGAAGCGCTGGAAAAAGCCACCGACAAACTAAAAGATAAGATTATCAACTAACCTACAGTAAAAAAGACTCATAGAGCGCCTATTGGCGCCCTGTGCGGACGTTTTCCAAATACTGCGGTAGCAACATGGCGCGATCGTAAGATACACGATAGGGGTTGATATCGAGCCCGCCACGACGCGTGTAACGCGCATAAACCGCCAGCGACTCAAAATCACCAACCTGCATCAAATCGCAAAAGATCTTTTCGACGCAATTCTCGTGAAAATCTTGGTGCTGACGATAAGACACAATATAGGTTAACAAGCTGGCTCGATCGACCGGGTGACCGCGATATTCAACCCAAAGCGTCGCCCAGTCGGGCTGCCCCGTTACCGGACAATTACTTTTCAAAAGGTGAGAATAGATAGACTCAGTCACCACCGGCGCCGAACCATCTACCGCCAAAATTCTTGCATCTGGCTGATAGACCACCCCCGTAATTGACTCCTCATCGATACATATTCCCGGCAGCGCAGAGGATGCTGGTATGTATTCATCGATAGCAAAAAATGAAATGCCCACATTGCCTCCACAAGCAGCCGACAAGTCTTGGCCCATGGTTTCACGCACGTCGTTGGCGCTTGTGAATCGAGTCTGGTTAAAAGAGTTCAAATAATACTTAAACGACTTAGACTCAATAATGGCATCGGTGTCGGCTGCAAAAGTGAACTGGCCGATCGCTACCTGCGGCTTACCCTTAGCGTCCAACCAACTGAGTTCATAGGCCGTCCAGACATCACACCCGTTAAAGGGCATATCACCATCAGCGATCAGCGCCGCCCGGGAATGCGAGCGAGGAATCGGGTGTAGCAATGTCGGCGAGTAGGCATCGGTATAAGCGTTAGATTCACCGAGCTTAATTTTGGCACCTTGTTCCGATTGATCCGATTGCATTACAACTCCTAATTACGCAGTTTCTTACCGTGTTCTAACAAGAATAGACAGTAAGCCAACAACACCAGTAAAAACCCAATAATTCCAGCGAAGGCAACGCCAATATTAACGTCGGACACGCCAAGTAACCCGTAGCGAAAAGCATTTACCATATAAAGTATAGGGTTCAACTGAGAGACGCCCTGCCAAAACTCGGGAAGTAGATCGATTGAATAAAATACGCCGCCGAGATAGGTCATTGGCGTCAACACGAATGTCGGAATAATCGAAATGTCATCGAAGGAATTGGCAAAAATGGCATTGATCATTCCCGCTAGCGAGAATAAAAACGCGGTCAAAAACACGACCGATGCGGTCACAAATAGATTGTGGACCTGCAAGTCCGTAAACAGCATAGAAATAAGCGTGACAATCAGACCCACCAATAGGCCACGCAAACAACCACCACACACATAGCCCAGCATAATAATGTAATTCGGCGTCGGGCTTACCTGTAGCTCTTCAATACTTTTAGTGAACTTAGCCGAATAAAACGACGACACCACATTTGAGTAAGAGTTGTTTATAACGGCCATCATAATCAGCCCCGGCACAACGAAGGACATGTAATCCAAGCCGCCCATTTCGCCAATACGACGACCGATTAAGCTACCAAAAATCACAAAGTAGAGCGCCATGGTAATTACCGGCGGGATTAATGTTTGTACCCAGATGCGTGTAAAGCGACGAATCTCTTTGCGAACCAGCGTTTTAAATGCAATAAATTGTTGTTGCGGTGACATAGATTTACGCTCTCTTTACGGTAGTTGCAGGCTTTGTTGGAGCCGCATCGGCACCCTCTCGTTCGACTTTTTCGATCAGTGAAACAAACAACTCCTCCAACCGATTAACCTTATTACGCATACTGACAATATCCACCCCTAACTCAGACAGCTTTGCAAACAACGTGTTCAACGACTGCCCTTTTTCCACCGACACTTCCAAGGTTGTATCATCCACTTGGTGCAGGTTATAAGACTCTACACTTGGACATTGCGCCAACACGGTGCGACTATCAAGAATAAAGGTTTCGCGGTTCAGTTGTTTGAGAAGGTCTTTAATGCTGGTATTTTCAGCGATCTCACCCTTGTTGATAATGGCGATATTGCGGCACAGGTGCTCGGCCTCTTCAAGGTAGTGGGTGGTTAAAATAATAGTTGTACCGGCTTCATTGATCTCTTGTAAAAACTCCCACATCGAACGCCGCAACTCGATATCTACACCGGCGGTGGGCTCATCTAAAATCAATAACTGCGGCTCATGAGTAAGCGCGCGCGCAATCATCAAACGTCGCTTCATTCCGCCAGATAACCCCTTCGCTTGAGTGTCACGCTTATCCCACAAGCCAAGCTTTCGCAGGTACTTTTCGGCACGCTCTTGCGCGAGTTTTTTCGGCAAGCCGTAGTAACCCGCTTGGTTGACTACAATATCTTCGACCTTTTCGAACATATTGAAATTGAATTCTTGAGGCACAACGCCAATAAATTGCTTCGCTACGGAAAAATTGCGGTCAACATCGTGACCAAAGATCTCAACCGTGCCAGCGGTTTTTTTAACCAGAGAACAGATCACCCCAATTGTGGTTGATTTCCCTGCCCCGTTTGGTCCGAGCAAGGCAAAAAAGTCTCCTCGAGCGACTTCGAGGTCAATACCTTTTAGCGCCTCAAACGACTTCCCATAGGTTTTCTGTAGGCCGCGTATTTTTGAGTGCAACCTTTTGAATCTAAAGGGGTGACTGACATGCCCAAGGCCTCCGAAGCGCTGTAAAAGAAGTTGGATAAATAATGAATGGTGTTCACTGCCGGCAACACCCTAAACCTGTGGGCAGATTACCAGCTTTTCAATCAACAACGGGTAACGCCGCCGAGATTAGTTGGCGCAAATGAAAATTAAAACAAAAAAAAAGCGCAACCCGTAAGGTTGCGCTTTTGTAACACCGATAAACAACTTAGGGCCTAGGCAAAAGTCATTTATCTCGTTGATGTTAGCGTTGGTGCTAACATCGGGAATGGAGCGGGAAACGAGATTCGAACTCGCGACCCCAACCTTGGCAAGGTTGTGCTCTACCAACTGAGCTATTCCCGCAGTGGCGTCCCCAAGGGGATTCGAACCCCTGTTACCGCCGTGAAAGGGCGGTGTCCTAGGCCTCTAGACGATGGGGACACAGAAACTCTGATGTGCTCGTCATCTCAGAAGAGCGCGCATTCTATTGAGCCACGCTGGGACTGTCAACACCTTTGAGCATAATTTTTTAGGTTTCTTTTGGCGGGAAATACTTCTGCTCAGAGTTTCCTCAAATTGATGGTTTTTGCTACAACCCGCTAACCGCCTAACTCTCAGGTTAAAGTAGTGATCGAAAATCAAGCAAATAAAATCAGTAACTTAGCGTATCACTCTACATTTAAGAGCATCCGAATAGAGCTCCTAGCTAGTTGCACTTAGATCAATCAAGGACTAGCCTTAAGGCAGGCTCCGTTCATCAATAGGTACACCAACCCCCTACTCATGTCATCCGTAAATGTAATAGCAACGATCATCGTTTTACTCGCTGCACTGGTGTGCTACGCCTTTGTATCGCAAACCCTGCGCGCCAAGCGCGAACAGCGTAATCGGGTGTTAACCGCCCTCAAGGCACGCGGGCGCAACTTTAAGTTTATGCAAGCCGGCTTCCCAAAAGATTTTCTTCCTCGCGACTTAGTGCTTCTAATACAGCGCAACTTAATTGAAGTCTGCGAGCAGCTCGCAAAACTCGAACCCTCGAATCCAGTGCACCTTCAAGACTTGCAATCAGTTTCCGCGCAGCTGAGCGAAACGCAAAAGCAGACCCGCCCAGCTAGCCCCGTACAATTGGAAAACCCGCAACAGATAAAAGAGGTCAAAATGTGCCTCGAAGAACTGAATCGGTTTATTCATCAGCAGGAACTCAAATCCGCAATCCCCAAAAACCAAGCGGACGCTTACCGCGCTTTAATGAAACTGCTGGTGTTACAAATATCCGTGGATAACTACAGTCTACAAGGGCGAGCCGCCGAGCAGGCGGGCAAAACCAAATTGGCAATACATTACTTTGACACCGCGCTTAACCTACTGATTCGCGAGGGAAAAAGTGATCATTTCATGCAAAAGATCACCCTGCTGAGAGAGCGTATTAAGATACTTAAAGAACGTTTCGCGGAAGAACTCAACACACAGAACGAAGCGGAGATCGACTCTCCAGAGCTTGACGAAAACCAGTCAGAATGGAGTAGCTTTGACGAGCAGCGTTCGGAGTGGAAAAAGAAGCAGGTGTACGACTAACCCCCCCGAGACAGGCCAAGGGTTGTAAGCCATGGCCGCTCCGACACTAAGTCAACAGGCGAGGATGCTTCCGCCCCATACTCGCCCATCAATCACCGCCATCCAAACACTGCGATTATTTTTTCTCGNTGAAAGTAACAGAAGCGGAATTCACACAATATCTCAACCCAGTCTCGGTAGGCCCGTCCGGAAAAACATGCCCGAGGTGGCAACCACAATGACCACACATCACCTCGGTTCGAATCATGCCGTGGCTGATGTCACGCTGCTCTTCAACATTTTCCGCAACTGCCGCCTCAGAAAAACTTGGCCAGCCGCAACCGGCGTCAAATTTCGAAGCCGACGAAAAGAGCGGCTCACCGCAACAGCGACAGAGATAATCACCGTCGCGCTGGTTGTCCCAGTATTCTCCCGTAAAAGGTCTTTCCGTTCCCTTTTCTCGGCAGATGCGATACTCCTCTACAGAAAGTTTGTCTCTCCAGAGTGCGTCATCCCTCAAATCTTGCTTTGGCTGGGCATCGTTTTTTACTGTTTGATCTGACATAATCGGCTCCCGCTTGCCACTAACTTGAAGCGAACCATCTTACTCCTGTTATATGACTAAAGGCTCGTCAAAACCCATGCAACAGATCCAAAAATCTAAAAAACTGGAAGGCGTTTGCTACGACATACGCGGCCCAGTACTTGAGCACGCCAACCGCCTAGAAGAGGACGGTCATCGAATTCTAAAATTGAATATTGGCAACCCAGCGCCTTTTGGTTTTGACGCCCCCGACGAGATGATCGCCGATGTCATCCACAACTTGCGTAACGCGCAAGGCTATACCGCATCACGAGGCCTGTTTCCGGCCCGTAAAGCCATCATGCAAGAATGCCAACGACTCAATATTGCCAATGTGGAAATCGACGATATCTTTCTCGGCAATGGCGTTAGTGAACTGATCGTTATGGCCAACCAAGCGCTCTTAAACGATGGTGACGAGGTATTAGTGCCCTCGCCGGATTATCCACTGTGGACTGCCGCCGTAAACCTTGCTGGCGGCAAGGCCGTGCACTACGTTTGTGACGAGCAAGCCGACTGGTTTCCCGATATCGACGACATTCGCAGTAAAATTAGTGACCGCACTCGCGCCATTGTGATTATCAATCCGAACAATCCAACTGGCGCGGTCTACAGCAAAGACTTACTGGAGCAGATCCACGCCATAGCGCGCGAGCACAAGCTAGTGATTTTCGCCGATGAAATTTACAGCAAAATCATCTATGACGATGCCGAGTTCATCCCTATGGCACGTATTGCGACCGACGTGCTGTGTGTATCCTTTAACGGCCTCTCCAAGTCCTACCGCTTAGCGGGATTCCGATCTGGCTGGATTGTGTTAAGTGGCGCCAAGCATTTAGCACCAGAGTATGTGAAAGGTATCGATATGCTCGCATCGATGCGCCTGTGCGCCAACGTACCAGCCATGTACGCTGTGCAAACCGCACTTGGAGGGTATCAAAGTATTAACGAACTGATACTGCCTGGCGGCCGCCTTAAAGATCAGCGCGATGCAGCCTGTGAAGCGCTGGCTGAAATCCCTGGTATTAGCTGCGTCAAACCAAAAGGTGCCATCTACCTGTTTCCGAAAATCGACCGTGAAATGTATGCCTTTGACGACGACCAACAACTCATTTTAGATCTGCTCATTCGCGAGAAGATCTTGCTGGTTCAGGGCACTGCGTTTAACTGGCCAACGCCGGACCACTTCCGCATAGTCTTTCTTCCTCAGGTAGAAGATTTACGCAAAGCGATTAACAAGTTCGGTAAATTTATCCAAGCCTATCGCCGCTAACCCATTTTTACGAGTAACCGCGATGAGCGATTTGCATATAGATGATTTCTGTCGAGATACCGCTAAGGTGCTCACGCTTCTGTACAAGCAGTTCCCGCAGAAAATCATTCTCTATGTGGAAGATATTTGCGGGCCGGACTCTCCCGATGAGTTTGGCCTGCACGCGCCCAGATTTGTCGCTGCATTCAACACAGTGTTATGGCTGCAGGAAAGCGACTATCTAAACTTTAGTGACACCATACGACAGGAAGCGTTTCAAGACGTTACTCTCAGTCATCGGGCGTTTACCTTCCTAAGCAGTCTCGACGAGCAGGCAACAAACCTACTACACAGCAGCGGAGCCGCAATCACCGATACCGACAATAGCGATCCCGCCAACACCCAAATCCAGCCCTTGCTCCCACCAACCCTGCCTACGCGAATCAACGTTATCCGCGATACCCTCGCAAACCGCAGCTCAGAAGCACTCAAACAGCTTGTTATGCAGTATCTACAAGACTCTCGAAACTACCGTTAATAAGCCAACAGGCGTATCTAGCCCCGCTCTACCGTTAAACCTACCCGCACCCAGAGCAGCACCGTCACCAAGACGAAAACCTCAACAAGAAATCATGGGCTAAATCAAAACATACCCACAAGTTGTGACTATACTTCTAGCAATAATGTGAATCGGCCACCTTCAGCTGCCCGCGTTTACTCAATTTATCTCTATTCAAGTTCTGTCTCTCAGCAACAGGTTGATTATTTCTTATGCTCACCTTGTCCCAGACCGTGATGCCTGTAATCGACATCGTCGTTGTAACCTTAGCGATTGGTCTTTTTGTTCTCAACCGACAACGACGAGCCGACGTACACTTCCACGGGTTTAGCAACGCCTTTAAATTGATGTTTCTCGGCATTGGGCCTGTAGTGATCGCCAGTGGCGCGGATTTCATCACTGCATTTCAAAACTACCTACCACCAGCAATCGCTGACCTAGGCCAACTCATCGCGCCGTGGATATATCCGCTTAACGCTGTCGGAACTGCCCTGTTATTTGTCGGCTTAGTCCTGCTCATTTCTAGCCTCATTCCCAGATCAACTCGCCAGCTCACCGAGCTAGTCGCAGTGCGTGAGCAGCTCTCGGCATCAAACGACGAGCTGGTAAAAACTATTGCCGATCGCAATCAAGAACTTGAAATCAACTATTTGACGTTACAGCAGGTACTAGAAGACCAGCAAAGCTCGCGCATCGCACTACTCCAAAGCGAAAAGAAATTTCGTACCCTATTCGATAAAAGTCCAGCTATTTTCGTCGCCGTTAATCGCACCGCACGTATTACCGATATCAACCTCTACGGCGCCAGCGTACTCGGCTACGACGCCATGTCGTTAGTTGGCAAACCCTTCGAGGCTCTAGTAGCACTAGAAGACACTGTTAAACAGCAGGGCTTTATTGAGCGATGCTTTTCTAACACAAAGAAAAATCACGAAACCGAATTGCGCTTAGAGCGAAATAACACCACCAAAATATGGACAAAAGTCTCTGCCAGTATCATTGTCGAACCCGAGGACGGCGAATATCTACTGCTGGTTTGCCAAGATATAAGCGAGAGCAAAGGCCTAGCTGAGACACTCTCTTATCAAGCTAAACACGACGACCTCACCGGCTTGCACAATCGCCGTTCACTCGAATCCTACCTATCCGAGCGCATTGCTCATCTGGGCAAAACATCTCGGCCGCTCGCGCTAATTTATGTGGATGTCGACCAGCTAAAAGTCATTAACGACACCTGCGGCCACCGTGCTGGTGACGAACTGTTAAAAAAACTTGTGCAGGCGATTAACGAATCGGATACAAAATTCGACTTTTTTGCACGACTCGGTGGCGATGAATTTGCACTGGTAAAAAATGACACCAGTGAGAAAGAAGCGGTAGAACTCGCCGAGATATTACGCAATGCGGCGGAAGATTTTAGTTTTCAATGGAAGGGTCAAACCTTCCGTCAAACCATTAGTATCGGTATCGCGCTTACCTCGGGCAAGCTCCACAGCCTCTCGGATATTTTTAGCGCTGCCGACGCGGCTTGCTATATGGCAAAAGAACAAGGGCGCAATCGCGTAGTCGTAACCGAGGATGCATCGCCGAACTACATTTCTAGCCGCAACGAAATGCTTTGGGTGGGACGCTTACAAAACGCCTTAATGCGCGATCGATTTGAACTTTACGCNCAGCCTATTTTTGCGCTCAATCCAAATGCTGGAAACTATATTCACTACGAAGTACTGATTCGCTACGTTGACGATGACGGCACGCACTTAGCACCAGATAATTTTTTACCAGCAGCAGAACGCTATGGATTATCAGATCAGATCGACCTTTGGGTACTCACTACAATTTTAGATTTTCTCGATCGACATCCAGAACACACACGCAAACTGGGATGCTGTTCAATTAACCTCAGCAGCCTTTCGCTCGCAAGCCATCGCAGTCGCTCGGCAATTAAACAGCTGGTGATGGCGACAAGTTTTGATACTGAAAAAATCTGTTTTGAAATAACCGAAACCAGCGCCATTCACAACCTTGACGAAGCGGTAGAGTTTATCAATGAACTCAAAATTCTTGGCTGCCGATTTGCCCTTGACGATTTTGGGACTGGCTTTTCATCCTTCGGCTACTTAAAAAAGCTCGATGTAGACTACATAAAAATCGATGGTTCGTTTATCAAGGATATTGTCAACGATAAGCTGGGACGCGCAATGGTTATTGCAATTAACGGTATCGGCAAAGAACTGGGCATTAGTACGATTGCAGAATATGTTGAAAACAAACAGATCGAAGACGAACTAATTACCTTAGAAGTGCCCTACGGCCAAGGTTTTGGCTTAGCTAAACCTATGCCGCTAAACCTTATTCAGCAATTTTACGAAAGCCGCTGAAACACCAACATTTTAAGCGCTTTTTCTACATCCGCATCGGGAAAGTCGCCATGTTGAGGCAGGTCTTGCTGCCAAACAAACTCGGGACAACAACTTTCCACCAAGGCTCGAAAATCTGTTCGAGCGACTTCCGGCGCATTTAAACAGGCAAGAAATTGGCCGCCTGGCGCCACCAGATCAATCATCTTTTTCAGCACTCGCTGATAATCCTTAGTGGCGACAAAGCTGCCTTTTTGAAAACTAGGCGGGTCGATAATAACGCGGTCGTAGGGNCCCAAACGCTTTAACTTACCCCAAGAACTAAAAATATCATGAGCTAAAAATTTAACCTTATCGACAGTAATACTGTTCAGTTTATGGTTGTCACGCCCCACTTTTAACGTCCCGCTGGCTCATATCAATATTGACCACCTGCTGCGCCCCAGCGGCTAGTGCTACAACCGAAAATGCGCAGGTGTAGGAAAACAAATTGAGAACTCGTTTACCTGCAATGTCCGCTTCCAGCCACTCGCGAGCGGGTTCGATATCGAGAAAAAAACCAACATTTTGTTGCTGCAGGGAAAGATTAAAACGCAAGTCACCACGCTGCGCGAACAAACTACTAGGTAAGCTACCGATTAAAGTCGCGAATGGTGCTCCAGTGCGAAAGCGATATTGAACCAGAACGGCATCGACCGACGTCGTTAAAGATTGAATCTGTGAACGCATCAGCTCAGCAAGCCTCAACTCAAAACCTAGCGGCGGCTCGCGAAATAAAGTCACCACTAACACTGGCGAGAACCAATCGACGACCAACCAATTTAGTCCCTGATAACAACCACCACGACCGTGAAACAAACGCCGACTCTCAGCCTCCAACGGACGCGCAGCTAGCTGTTCACGCAAGTGAGTGTCCAATTGCGCAAGCGAGGCCGTTAATTCCATTTCGCAATTGTTTCTATCATCCACCTCAAGATTGTTCTCGGGTGTCGTTGTTAGTTCAGTCATAATTAATTCCTACCCGATAGAGAACGCGGTCGTGATAGCCGGTAATAATCGGGATTAACCCCGTCCATGCTCGATCTAATGATTGATCGTTGCTGTCAAATAGCAACGGGCGCTGAGCCAGCTGCTCGAGCTTTTGCTTGGTAGCAACAACCCACAAATTATCTCGGCCAATTGCACGCAGGACATTCGGCGTAAGCTGTTGATTACCACGACCAATTAACGCGCCCTGCCCGCCGGTAGCGGTTAACAGAAGCTTTACCGGTACTATTTTTTCACTTGCAGTTAAAGACTCGAGTATTGCCTCCAACTTCACTGCNGAAACATCAACCAAGGAATCAACTTTACCCTTGCTAAAAAGATGACAATCAACCCCCAACAATGTCGACGGCAAAGCTAGATCTTGACTAATAAAATGAGTGGTCGACCCTGGTGCACACAGTAAAGCGAAGGTTTCTGTGTTGGCCTCTATTGAAGAAACGATATCATCGATTTGCTCGCGAATATCCGCACTAATATCTAACAGCACTAGCTCTTCAACTTCGCTGCCGCCCTGCTTTACACTTTGCATGTAGGCGAGTTCCTGTGGCACTCGCATTGAACCAAAATAACGGCTATTGACCCTACCTTGTTGTAATGCCCGCTCATCAATATCACGAACCTCTTCTTCCACCAAACTCGTCAATTCGCCAGCAATAATTTTTGCGAGTACCAAGGCGGCTGCCTGTGGAGATATAGCGAACACCCCCGATTGCATTTTAACGCCGGACGGTACACCGAGTACTGGTATCTGTGTTTGTACCACCGCGCATACATCTCGTGCAGTGCCGTCACCGCCAACGTACACCAACAAATCTATAGCGTTTTCTAACAATGTTTTACAGAGGTCTTGCGTATCCTCGGCAACGGTTGGCTGCCGCAAGTTACAATCCAGTTCGGTAAATTCAAATGGCCAATCGCGTAGATAGTCACACCCCATGGCAGAGGGTGCGGCAATAAAAACCGGCGCTGTAGTTGCGGAGCTAGCCAACACTTCTTGCAAGCTATTAATAAATAGTTGTGCTCGCCGCGGCGCTCGTAACTCTAACTCGCCCTTATCCGCAAGGGCTTGCAGCTCGACAAAATCGCTCCCTTTGTATCCCGCAGGACCTCCGATGCCGGCATAGGGGTTAACTAAAAAGCCGATTTTTAACTGGCTAGGAGATGCCGCTTTAAATTTCACAAATNAGCTCACACACTTAAACTAAAAAACCAATAGCGGCACACTGTTCAGCAACGGCAGAACTGGCGGCGTTAACACGATAGTGACTAAACTCGCGCCGCATGGGATAGTTTTTACGTAGCTGATCAAAACTTGCCGGCAGGCCGGGTTCCACCGCCAGCATACGCGCGTGATCTTCGCTCACTTGGTAACTTTGTAGAATCGCATCTTCCACACTAACAACATCAATGAGCTCTGGCTCGCCGTAAGCTGTCGTTTTTACACGATTAAAAATTTCGGCGTGGCGACTTTCATCTAAACCAACAAACTCGGCCAATGCGGTAAAGATCATAAGCGAGCCGTTGGTTTTGCCCTCAAAACTGTAACCGGCAATATGCGGGCTGGCGAAAATAACTTGATGTAACAGCTTGCGATGCACATCTGGCTCGCTTTCCCATACATCCAAAACCACTCGCACATTATTGAGGTTGTCGCCATCGAGATAATCGGACAAGGCGTTATTATCAATAACCCCACCGCGGCCAGCATTCAACAGTAAACAACCAGTCTTTAAGTTGCTAAAAAAATTCGTGGTGATCATTTTTTCGGTGGGATGCGGCCCACTCGTAGTTAACGGCGTGTGCGTGCAGACAATATCGCAATCGTACAACGCCTCCCACTCCTGCAAATCGGGGATATTGCTCTTTGATAAAAACGGATCATAAACAACGACATCTAGCCCCAAGGCTTTTAGGGTTCGATACAGTCGGCCACCGACGTTACCACAGCCAATCACGCCGACTTTCGGCTGACCGCGCAACAAATCCAAATTCGCCAATACCGAAAATACATACTGTACGACGCCGTATGCGTTGCAACCTGGAGCGCTGCGGTATTCGATGCCCGCAGAATCTAACCAATTCTTGTCGAGATGATCCGTACCTATGGTGCAAGTGCCAACAAACTTTACGTTACTGTCACCAAGTAACCTTTGGTTGACGGAGGTAACAGACCTCACCAGCAATACATCGGCATCGGCAACGTCGGCCGCGCAAATATCGCGGCCGGGGCGAGTCACAATTTCACCAAGCTCGCCAAAAAGCGCATCAACGTATGGAATATTTTCATCGGCCACTATCTTCATGTTTGTCTCTCAAACGGTTGCAACGAAGCTATAAACCCTTGTCCAAACCCAAGGTATTGAGCAAAGCGTGTAATCTCGTTGATATTGGCGGGGCGCAGCCTTAAATCACAACGCCCCAATGGAATTTTGTTTTGCACACGGGTTAGCTGTAAAGCCATGTCTATTTGCGCACTGTACAGCTGCAACTTCGCGGCGACACCCGTCGCACCTCGAATCGGTAAATTAGCGACTAGAGGCAACCCGAGCTTTATCGACTCCCAGTTCGGGAAGTGCTGCAATAGGGCCGCTGCCGTCTTTGGCCCTAGCCCTGGCACGCCGGGAATATCGTCACTTACATCGCCAATTAGTGCGAGATAATCGGCAACTTGGTGTGGTTGCACACCCATTTTTTTGGTCAACTCTNTCGAGCCCATCGGCTCGCCGTCGGGATAGTCCCAAAACTGATCCCGCGCACCCAAAATAATTTGGGCGAGATCTTTATCCCGCGTTAACACGCAATTTGCACGGCCAGCCGCTCGATTCTTTTGCGCCAAGGTCGCCAGCAAGTCGTCGGCTTCGTAGCGTGCTGAAGCGAAGCTGGCCACGCCGAATAGCTCTGTCATTTTCTTACAGGCCAACAACTGAAAGGCGAGCGCATCATCGGGCAGGGCTCGGCTGGATTTATAATCGGCGTATATCTCGTTGCGGAAGCTGCTATCTAAACTCTCATCAAAACACGCGCCGACTCGAGTCGGCTGCTGCGCAGATAAAAATCGCATTAGCCAGCGGGTGTAGCCATAAACCGCGGCTGTTGGATAATCATTTTCAGCAAACCAATGATCCTCCAGCGCAAAATAGTAGCGAAAGATATAGATCGAGGCATCTATCAAATAGACTGTGTTCACCGGCAAAGCGAGCCCTTGTACATGTTCAGCCTCAAATCGCTAACGTGGCTAAATTGAAGTCGTCCTCGACAAGGTATTGGTCGACACCGAACGCTTGCGCTAGCGCATCTGCAAATACCGCAGCGCGTTGCGGCAGCCCGTTGCGACAAAAGGCCTGCGCTTGCGACACTACCGCCAGCTTAAAGGCTTCGGTCACACCAANTTCCGACGTTAGATTGTCGGCGCTTAATCTAAATTTGTGAGCGCAGGCTCGATTGAATACCCACTCTAATGCTTGCGGTTTGACCTCTACTTGCTCAAACAGCGCTTGCTGCTCGGCACTTCTACCATCGGGGGCATACCAATAGCCATAATCAAGCTGCTGACGACGCTGGTCACCCGCAATGCTCCAATGAGCGATCTCGTGCAGAGCACTGGCGAAGTAATCGTGGCTAAACACCACCCGCGCGGGATCTTCAGCGTATTCATGGGCCGCAGGGTAATATATTGGCTCACACCCTCCCCCCTCTAAACGCGTATTACAGGGCTCAGCAAAGCAGTTATTAAATATCTCTATCAATTGTATGCAGCTGTGTTCTGGAACTAATTTTGACTTCATTTGATCTACACTAATGATAACGACGGGTTTCCCTAGAAACCGACTCTCACGTGGCGCTTTAATTTAAGAGCCACACTTACNGCTTAGCAAACCAGTAAATACTCACTAACTTCACATTAAATACCCACCAAACCAACGGGAGCCACGACCAACTTAACCCTCAATAGCGTGCAAAACTGAAACCCAAATCAAGGTATTGTGTTCTTCGCGCTGTGTCTATACTGTATGTAGTGATGGTTCACTCAACCGTCCTGCCCAATTAACCATACCGGTTTACCGGGCCTCAACCAGGGGGTGGTATTATGAAGACCTCAAACGATGGTCACAATACGGATAATGTGATCGACCTCTTCACGGGTAAATCCTACTCGGCTCTTAAAGATTCGCGTTTTATACGCCTCGCGCCAGAACTCGACGGCCTAGAAATGCTCTACTCCAATGAATCAAGTGGAGAGAAGCTTTTCAGCCTAAAGGTACTCTGCTGGGCATTGCGCGCTAACGGGGAAGTCGTCGGCTTGGTTCCTTGGTTAGACGACATCGTCGCCTGCCCAGAAATCGACGATCCGCTTAACGGTTGCTGGGAAGGCTATTACGACCCAGGTATCGACGAAATATTCTTCGATTCCCCAATTCACAAGATAGTTGAGCTGGAAACCGCAGCAGAGTACTACGACTACGAATGTGAAAGCCCCTACGACACAGTTCAAGAAATACCCGACACCATTGGAACCCACGGCGTATTGTCGAACGCAGACTTCACCAGCTTAACGCTGCAGGAAGTGATTAGCTGGAGACTCTACAACGACGGCACTGTGTGCGGAATGCTGATAGCCGAAGATAAGGTAGAAAGTACTCCGGTACTGCCTGGCGACGACTGTCTGTACCCAGCACAGATGCANGACAATTTCCGTTACTTTTTCCAACACCATATTGCCAACAAGATCAAAGCCCAGGACCCAGAAGCACTGGCTGCGATCTCATTACTGGTGACAGAATCTGGCAGCGCGGAAATGACTAAGAGTTAAACCTATGCGATTAAACACAAACGCGGTACGCAACCAGTACCGCACACCTTAAGGGGTTTGTGTGGCTGTGGGACCTTGGCTCTGTATTATCGTAATTTAAGCTCAACCCATCGAGCCTGCTGATAACCTAATCAGCAAAAAAGCTGCCGCACCAATGATGCTGGCGCTTTACAACTTCGCAACCTGCGAAGGGATGCCGCTTCGGCGCAATGCCAAACATTGTAAATAATGGGTAGCATGGCCGCTTATAAGTGGTTATTCGAAAGCCAAACGTACCAGATATCTACGCAATGCCGGATATCTAAAAATGATAGGTACGCGCTGGTTAGCTTCCCCCTTTACGCACCACAAAACGCAACAAAGACAATGTGCCATCACGCTCAAGTCGCTCGAAACTTACCAACTGATGGGAAAGAAACTCGCAGAAACGCGCGATATCTCGTTCTGTAGATGGGTCCGTGGCAATCACCTCGATACAGTCTCCGGCCTTCACATCTCTTACTGCGCTATGCAACAACATTACCGGCTCGGGACAAATAAGGCCGCAGGCATCAACTCGCTTGGCTAACCCATCAGCAAGCTCAACGGCATCGGTTACTTGCTCACCACTACCCGAAATCTTTTTTTCACTCATACCTATTCCGAACCCTTTGTCTGTAGATGATCGAAACCGCTGGAAAAAACTGCAACGATCGTTAACAATCAGCAACGAACAAAAATAATATAAATTGGTCAAATCACTCGGCTAATTAATCGCTAACCGTCACTTTTAATAAAAGCGTGACGGGCTACCACCGTGTTTTACAATTAAATCTAAGCTTTAACCTACACTTAAAAACAACGCCTACAGCCAACAACTAGATCTAAATTTTTTAATGCAACACCCCAGCCTTGAAGGTAGTTTATTATGGTACACGTTCTGATTGAACGGCACTTACACGAGCAGATGCTAAATACATATATAGAGCACTCGCGAAAAGCACTGCAACGCACTTATTTGGTCCCCGGCTTTATTTCAGGGGAAGCCTTTGCCGATATCAGCGATGAAAACCATCGCTTTTTACTATGCAAATGGAAAACACTAGAAGATTGGCGCCGTTGGGCCAGTTCAGGCGAGCGCCTCGAGCTACTGGCTCCGATCCACTCTATTCTTAAGCAACCGGAAAAAGTTTCNGTACTAGAGAACTAAGTCTGGCTGCCGAATTGTAGGTCGCCGAAATCATAATATCCTTAGATGTCCTGTCACCTCTTCTCTGTCGTGGTAGAGCTGTTTAAACCGCAACTCATGCGCAATGTTCACCGCAGTCAATGCCTCGGTGATCATTGCCGAACATTTTTTAACCTCCAGATAGCGCTGTTTCATTGGCANCTTGAGGTTAAAAACCGCTTCACGACACCAGCCTTGTAGCGCCCAGCGACGTATCATGTCAGCTACCCGAGCGGGCTTGTCGGCAATATCACATACCAGCCAATCAACTGAGTAGTCCGGTTTAAAGGCGAAGCCGTCGAGCATATGGTGAGTAACCTGACCGGACTCCATAAGCGATTCGGCCATAGGGCCGTTATCGACCGCTTGTACGAACATACTGCGATTCACCAATTGCCACGTCCAACCCCCAGGTGCGGCCCCCAGATCCACAGCAGTCATACTGGCTGCCAAACGTTGGTCCCACTCAGTCTTGGGGATAAAGTGGTGCCAAGCTTCCTCTAGTTTCAAGGTTGCTCGGCTAGGTGCTGCTTTGGGCTGGCGTAGCCGGGGCACACCTGCGAGCCAGGGCGATACGTTGGCTTTTGGGTAAACACCTACAAAGGCGCAATTACCCGCTAACATCAACAATTGGCCCCTATAGCGCGCGCTTTTACGGCCGACTAGATCGCCTAAGCTGCGCCCTAAATGCCCAGACACTCCGGTGGCTAAACGCTGTAATGATTTCCCGTCATTGGTATCTAGGTTTACCGGCTCGATTAAATCCAATTGCGTTAGCTGTAGGCTTGTAAGCAACTGCTGCAGCTGTTCCGCCAAGGGGGTAACTCGGTCTTGCACATCGTCAATGGTGAGCGCCGGCTGGGCAATAAACCAATGACGAATAAAAATAAGCTGGCGAAATGGTGTGTTTTCGATAAACGATACGGCATCTTCTGGCTGATAAAAAATAAACTCCACGTAACCATCGCGGTCATTGGTCTTAGCGTATCCAGCCAACCCATTTACAGCGGCAAGTTCAGATAACTCTGCCGCCACTTCTTTTTCAAATCCCGCTCGGCAGAGCGCAATAATTTCCATAAGTATCCAGTGCCAATCAAAGTTGACTTAGTTGTCGGTATTACTAGCGCATTAATGTGCGCGGCAAGGTAAGAGTGCCGTCACATAAATGTGCCTCGATAAATGCGATTGATAGATCTGCCGCACGCTGAATTAAATCGCGCTGCTCAAAACCGCTGCGCCGCAAGGGCACAAAGTCGTGATCGCCAGACTCCAGCCAAGCGATTGAGATCTCCTTAGCCAAACTGTAATTCGCAACCTCATCGGGCTNGCCAANGGGGTCCNGTGTGCCTTGCACAATTTTCAGCGGAACCTGCTCTGGCCAACGAGATTCGGCCAAGTGCTCAGTACGCAACTGTTCTTGTTTTGCGGGCGGATGAAACGGGTAACCATAGCACATACAGCCTGCCACTCTCGACCTGACCAAAGGACTCAGGCTCGCGGACGCCAGCAGCTCGGAGCCTATGCGCCCGCCCATCGACTTCCCCGCCACAACGACTGGCAGCGAACTGCACTGAACAGTGCATTCCAGCACCGCTGCCCAATTGGCAAGCAAGATAGGTTTAGGCGCCGGTGGCCGTTTATTACCCGAAAGCCGTCGTTTAACCATGTAGGCAAACTCAAAACTCACCACAAATAACCCGCGCGCAGCCAAAGCCTTACTTAGCGCGGTCAAGAAGTCAGAATCCATTCCCGCACCCGCACCGTGGGCCAGTATCACTATTGCGTGTGCGNTAGCAGCATCGCCGTCACACCGAAAGGCCAAATCTGGACATGCCGCCCGCAGACAACTACTTGAAAGATTAGTATGCACGGTTCGATCCGAGACTGAGGGTTTTAACGGCAGACAAGTGGTTATTTCCGTCATTGGGGCGGCAGAGCTTGGCGCTCCATAAGGGTTATTGATTCACTGGCCTCATCGTAAACAATTGCGACCTCACCGTTTAATACCTGAGGCAAGAGCTGCTCTACCTTCTCCTCTAANGACCATTCCTGCTCCCCGTAGTCCGTACCCTCGCGGGTGATAAATGACTCAATAATACTGCGCAGAACATCGGCGTTTAACTGCTCGGGCGGGACGATCATAGTGGGCCTTAGGTTATCAATTCCACTCTAGCGCTAGATCAACTAGGGCTAAAAGCACAGCCTTCTAAATTTGAATGGCCGCGAGCAACGGGGTTGCGGTAGTATTATGAGAGTTTAACCAGAATAAGAAAGTAAATATGCTCAGCAATCTCGTACTTACCGTAATCAGTGAAGACAAGCCCGGCGTAGTCGAGGCCATTTCTCGTGTTGTTAAAGATAACAACGGCAATTGGCTGGAAAGCCAGCTATCTCACCTGGCAGGTAAATTTGCCGGCGTTATAAGCCTACAGGTAGCGGCCGAAAGTGAAGCTAAGCTTATCGCCGATTTACGACAGCTCAATGAACGTAAAATCAATATCATTATCGACAACAGCCCTGGCGCTGCTGCGGCATCAGACGGCAAACGCCTAGATTTTCGCGTTTGGGGGCCGGATCGCGCCGGTATTGTCAAAGAGATCGCAACCACTTTTGCTCAATACAATATTAATGTCGAAAAACTGAATACGCGTATCTCGAGTATGCCCTATAGTGGCGAGCCGCTATTCGAAGCAGATGGTACACTCACCTTGCCAAGCGGACTCAATCAATCCGAACTGGAAGATAAGCTGGACGAAATTGAGGATACGCTAGCAATCGATATCTCGCTACAAACACGCGAAGAGTAAAGTCGATGCCCCAAAATCCAGCCCAATCGGTTGAGCGTGTCACCTACACATCTGGGGTTGCAATTTTTGGCTTGCGACTATTGCGGCGACAATCAAAGCGTTCGATCTCCATATTGATAGCCTTAGTCGACGCCTGAACTTCAAACAGCGAAAACAGCAGCGAGCTACCAAGCAATACCAAACTGAGACCAAATAAAATCTTACCCACGCCCTCCCAGTGTACAAACAAGGCAAACATTGCCAAGGTACAGGTTAGAAACGACAACACACCACAAGCCTGCATCGCTTGAATGATTTTCAACCGAACACGCAAGCTGTCGATTTGGCGTCGAGCCAAGTCTAGCGATCGCTCATCATCCAACTGGCTCAATTGCCGAATAACGTTGGTTAGCACAACAAAACGATTAGTATAAGCAAGCAACAATAGGGAAATCGCTGGAAATAGAAGCCCCGGTGTGGTGAGAGTCATTTCCATAATAATTAGATCTCTGGGTAATTAAGCTAAAAGCGACTAAATAGTCGCCACTATAAAAACGCGGTATCATGCCAGCGCGGTTGAAAAACCCCCATTAGGCATAACCATAACAATAACCTATTAGCATAGCAGAACCATGTATCACAATTATTTCGGGTTAAAAGAACAGGCTTTCTCAATAGCGGTGAATCCCCGCTACCTTTATATGAGCCAACAACACAAAGAAGCCCTAGCCCACTTGTTATACGGTGTAAAAGGCGGCGGCTTTGTTTTGCTGTCTGGTGAAGTAGGTACAGGTAAAACCACCATTATTCGCTGTTTACTGGAACAGCTTCCCGAAAATACCGACATCGCTATCGTGTTAAATCCAATGGCCGATGTCGTCGATATGCTATGTACCATTTGCGATGAACTTGGGGCTAAATACCTTAACGACACCACCAATATCAAATCACTAACCGACGCCCTGCACGAATACCTGCTCGACAATCACCGGCGCGGTCACAATACGGTGTTACTCATCGATGAAGCTCAGCTACTATCGCCTGAGGCGCTGGAACAAATTCGCCTGCTGACGAATCTCGAAACAACCACCCAAAAACTTTTGCAAATTATTTTAGTCGGCCAACCGGAGATTAACGAACTGCTAGCGCAACCACGCTTACGTCAACTGTCACAGCGTATCACCGCTCGCTTTCATCTTACGCCGCTAACCCTAGAAGAAACCGAAGCCTATATAAATCACCGTTTAGAAGTCGCCGGAATGCCCGAGGGACGCAAACTTTATACCCACCAAATCATACGAAAAATTCACACCTTTACCGGTGGCATTCCAAGGCTAATCAACATTGTCTGCGAGCGTACTTTAATCGGCGCCTACGGACACAATACCCAAGAAATCAGTAAAGATATTTTCGAGCTTGCCCGCTCTGAAGTTGCCGGCAGCATGGACTACTTGCCGTCGCGCCGTAAAGCTATCAACTGGCGGCCCATTGCTATCGGCGGTGCCGCCGTTGCTGCAGTTTTCGTTGTAGCGCTACTCATAAACCTATTATTCTTTCGCCCCAACCTACCCGCAACCGGAAATAGCACACAGACCACAGCAACACTTAGTCGCGAACAGCAGAATACCGAGATTGCACCGACCCAGCCTACCCCCTTGCCAACACCTATCGTCAAGGTAGAAAGCGAAAACCTTCGTAGCCAGTTAATCGCCAGCGCTCGTACCGCACCGAGTACGCAAAAGCGATTAGGCTCGCTGTTTGAATACCGCCAAGATAACTATAGCGAGGCGCAAGCCGACCTCGTTCGCTATCTTGGTCATGATGTTTCGTCCGATACCCATCCCTGCTGGGAGTTAACCCGCGAGCGCATTCAGTGTAAAACACTAGAGCTTGCCACTTGGGACAGCCTCCGTGACCTTAACCGCCCTGCGGTTCTCGAGCTGACAACTCCCGATAAATTTATAACCCATGCAATTATTACCGGCATGAGCCAAACACAAGCGCAGTTGCTAACCCCTCAAGGCGTTTTGGTACTAACACCCCTGATGGAGCTTGGCCATATGTGGACAGGCAAAACGTTTTACCTCTGGCATCGCCCAGAAGGCTACCTAGAACCGCTCACCCTCGGCCAGCGTAGCGATACCGTAAAGTGGGTCGCACAAAGTTTTGCCCAATTAGATCAACGGGAAAAGCCCCTCACCCGCAACGAACTTAACGCTACCCTGCAAGAACGTATTAAAATTTTTCAGCGTAACTACGGCCTTACGGACGACGGCATTCTAGGGGAGCAAACCCTAATGAAGCTGAACGAAGTTCTGGGGATAGATTACACCTTAAACATTCTCGACTAACCAACAGAGACACAAGCTACGCCCATGTCATTGATTCTTGATGCATTAAACAAAGCCGACCGCGAACGCCGCAGCAACCAACAAACGCCGGGGATCGACAGCCAACATCACCCCATCGAGGCGGTCCACAACAGCAATTCAAAATTGGTGGTGATATTAATGGCACTGCTGATTGGCTTGCTATTAGTCGCCATTGGTATTTTTGTCGCTATTAGAAAGCCAGAGCAACAAACCGCTATTTTGAGCACCAACGAAATTGCTGCTGTCGACACCAATATTGGCACCGCTATCGATCCAACGCTGAATTCAGCGGTAAATAGCCCGACAGCGCCAGCACCAACACCAACACCAACAACGGTTGCACCAACACCCGCCGCGAAAAAGATTGTGGTGGCGAAAAAGCCGGAACCACAAGCCGTGATAAAAAGTTCAGACGTCGCCTCACTTTACGAACAACCGGCGAAGCCTGCCGCCGTGGCAACGCCACTGCCGACATTGGCAGCCACGCCTGCTCCAACGCCAGCCCCGACATTAAAGCCAACTCCGGCCGCGGCACAATCCGTAGCGCAGTCAAATATTCCGGCTCGACCGTTTGATCCCGCAGCAGCTAAGCCAAGCGCCGAGCCGAATGTTAAGATCGAACCAACTATCGCCGACTTTACCGAGATTGGCGACATTAGGAGCTTAAGTTGGAGCGAACAAACAACAATACCCACGCTTAACTATTCTGAACACAACTATGTAGAAAATGGGCGAAGTACCGTTACCATTAACGGCTCGCGCTTTAAAAAAGGCGACCGCGTCGCGAGTGACTTAATCTTAGAAATGATTTTAGCCGACGGGATTTTATTAAAGTACAAATCCAGCGTGTTCAAGATGCAAGCACTAAACAGCTGGATCAATATGTAATGATTTGCGACGGAAGTGCCTAGTTGAGCACCTCCTGCCAATAGATAACACGGTCATGGCCGCGGTAGCTACCAAAGGTAAAAGTCGCAGTTGGCAAACTCGCTTCATCGCTACCGTCACCGTCCCAATCAAATTGCAGCCAAGGGTAAGCCGAAAGATCAACCTCTACGGAAAAACTGCCCGTAGCGCTATTCGGCGCGCTAAAAAAGTGCCCCGCATCGCCCGAATCAAATGTAATTGTTGTCGCGGTTAAACCACTATAATTACCCGTAGTCGACGCGCTACCTAGTGGCACCGTGCGGTTGCCATCAATATCGATAGTTCCGCTAGGATAAGTCACCGCCGAGCGCACAATTTCAGTACAGGAATCCGCTTGGTGCTGAGTCCAATAGCTGCCGTTCCATTCTTCCGTATAAAAGGCCACCGGCAGCTCAGCGGTCTCCGGCCCGAAGGCGTCACTTAAACGCAACCGCCCATAAATAAATTCAGACTGGCCAAGTAAAACCTTATCCAGAGTCGAATCGTTATCGGTATCTATGTCGAAATCACTCGTCCGCAAGCTAACGCTGTCGGCATCGCTGAGCGAGACCCCCAAGTTGACCTGTGTAAATGGCCCATCGGGACCGGTAGTGCGCGCAAGGGCTGCCGTTGTTACAACACTCCCCACACCCGCCGCCCAATTATAACTGCTGGAAATTCCAAACAAACGACTCGTAAGCGCAGTTGGCACAGCGGCATCTATAGCGCCGTAATCTTCACTACCGAGACTATCGACAGGACTGAAACGCGCAAACGCCGCGTTATAATTTTGGGTGATGGTATTGCGGCTACTGTAGGCCGACACGTTAAAGCTGACGCCAAATTGCTCACCCAAATAATTGAACCCCCCGAGGACACAAGCAGCGTCAACACTAGCCGAATCTATAGCGAAGTACGCCGGGGTAAACCGCCCAACATATCCACTTCGCCCTTGGCTTCGAGCGGTAAAACTTGTTCCCGTATCAAGGTAATCGCCATCGCCTACCACACCACTAATTTCAATAATACCAACTTCGTTAAAATAAACATTGGAGGTAGAAGCACTGCCCGAAGTGAACGTCGTTAAACTTCGTCCATCGGCAGCGCTCGCATCGCCATCTTCAAGCCCCGCGGATACGCCACCGCTCGGTGCGATCAAGCTTGCGCTTAGCTGTAGCGTTTCTGCTGGGCTTTCTTGGCCATAGCTTGGCAAAGAACTATTATCGGCAAGATTCGCACGACTGGCGGGGTCTGTGTCGTTGTGGCCATCGGCAACACCATCGTTATTCGCATCGTCCCCCGTCTGCCAGCCCACAGCGACAGCGGTAACGGAAAAGTTAGTCCCCGCCGATGTAAATACCGCCTCAGTTGCGCTGGTCGCCGCAGGGTTGCCGGTAACCTGTAAATAAAAGCCAAACGGACGAGTAACAAAAGTATTACTAAAGCCAGTAATATCGCTACTCGAAAACCCCGAACTATCGTCCAAAAATTCGATTCGATAACGGCCCACATCACTCGTCTCGAGNGAAAAGGATGCCTCGCCATCAATAAACGGCAAGGTGAAATTATTACTTGCGGGGACAGTGTTCGGTAAACTAACCGACGCCGAAGAGGTCGCATTTGTCACAAACAGGTGCAGCACCATTCGGGTCGCTAGCGGCACGCGTCAACCAAACTTTTACCGAGGACTGATCGTACTCCGACGCAGGCGAACATGCGCCGGTAGTCGGGTCTTCACGCATCATTTGCACGAGAAAATCATGGTCACGACCCGCCACAACATCATCGCCGAGACTATCCGTCGCAGTCACCACAAAAGCGTTCTCACTAAAGCTAAGCGTCGTTGACGTGGTGGTCACGCCCGCCGCCGAATCACTCAAGGTAATGGTTAGACTCTCTGCGTGCGAGTTGGCTAAATTTAAACTGATAACGCCCGCGTCAGCCTC